>Ga0265316_10000107_pt1 | contig 89406 bp, 100 predicted proteins | sample 4522metaG_FD_202092 | JGI IMG/M metagenome (GOLD analysis project Ga0265316, IMG submission 202092) | Rhizosphere microbial communities from Carex aquatilis grown in University of Washington, Seatle, WA, United States - 4-5-22 metaG | ecosystem: Host-associated > Plants > Roots > Rhizosphere >... | reverse complement strand
GGGGTCAAAATGTCCGCCTCTTATTTTAAGATACGGCGAAAATTTATACTCCAGCCAGGCATTATGGACTTCTACTCCCCATGCCTGATGGGAATTCTCCCTGCTATCATAAGCAACGCGCATCTGTAAGTCAGTGGTAAGGAAATCACCGTAATCTCCGGAAAACTTGCGGTACAATTCAAAACCTACGGAACTGTTCATCATCTCGCTCTTGTCAATCCAGCCATCGCGGCTGGAATAACCTCCTATAAGGTTCGCCTCCTTATAGAAAAAACCTTCAGAACCTGCAAAAGCCCAAGATATAGGAAATAGGACTATTAAGGCTATTAATAATTTACGGGGCATAAAACCCTCTTACAATTTTCTGAACTGCCGGATAAGCTGCAATATCTCTTCAAGCTTTTTCGCGCGCTCAACTCCTGACCTGCCCTGCATAGCTTCACTGACACAACCGTTAAAATGCCTCTCCAAAATTCTATCTTCAACAGAAGCGATTGCTCTCATTACAGCATGCATCTGATTGAGGATATCCACGCAATATTTGCGCTCTTCAATCATCTTCTGGATCCCCCGCACCTGGCCCTCTATCCTTTTTAATGCTACAATGCTTTCTGCATGACTCGGATTTTCTTTCATCTTCCTCCCCCCTTATTATTATAGTTTAAGTATACCATAGGGGGGTATAGTATGTCAAGCCTTGATCTTCAATAATATTTTAAAATTAGACCAGTTTTTTTACTTCATAACGGAATCTTACTGCCTGTATTGGAGGAGTAATTATTAGGGTCTCGCCAATTAGAGAATTATGGGAGGTATTTCCAGTGGAAAATAAGAACCAGGGAATAAATTAGCCGAAAAACTTCTCACCCTGCGCCCAATTTTCACCGGATACTTCATCGATGACCAAATATGTGCTTTCTTTGGGTTTATTGGCTACTTTTAGTAAGGTGTCCGAAAATTGCCTGGCAATCTTTTCCTTTTGTTCTTTGCTTAATTTTCCTACCAATCTTAAGCTTATGTAAGGCATATACCTCTCCTTTCTTATGTATGTAAGTTGGTAAATTTAACTTCCCGTGTCTCGCTTGTCACTTCCGCGCGATGTAAATACCGGATCAAGTCTACTACGCGGCTGGAATATCCCCATTCATTGTCATACCAAGAAACAATCCGGAACAGCCTTTTTTCCGTTTCAAGGTTACTTTGAATGGTAGCCAAAGAATCGTATACTGAAGAGCGGCTATCATGAATAAAATCGGTAGAAACTAATTCTTCATTTGTATAACCTAAGTATCCTTTAAGGTAAGTTTCCGAAGCTTTCTTCATAAACGAATCAATTTCTTTAATCGATGTGTCTTTACCGGCACGAAATGTTAAATCTACAAGCGATACATCAACAGTGGGGATACGAAACGATATTCCGGCCAGTTTCCCTTTAAGCGTTGGCAAAATCTCCCATGTAATCTTTGCCGCATTGGTGGTCGATGGAATAATATTTGTTGCCGCCGCACGTCCGCTGCGCCAATCCCTTCTGGAAAAACCGTCAACGATCCGCTGGCTTCCGGTATAGCTGTTAATAGCCGTCATCAGGCCTGTCTCGATACTAATGCCTTCCTTAATTAATACTTGAACAAGCATAGCCAAACAATGAGTAGTACAGCTGGCACTTGAGACAATATGGTGTTTATCCTTATCATATTCATATTCATTGATGCCCATAACGATAGTCTTAATATCGCCCTGTGCCGGGGCAGTGATTATGACTTTTTTAGCTCCGGCACGCAGGTGTCCGGCAGCAATTTTACTGTCAGTAAACAATCCTGATGACTCAATAACTATTTCAACACCCAAAGTTCTCCAAGGCAATTCAGCAGGGTCGCTAACCGCAGATAGGCATTTAATTTTGTGGCCATTAATAACAACGATATCCAGGCCTTTATTGAAAGGATCGCTTTTATCAACCGACACCTGATGCGTAGATTTGCCATGAACGGAATCATGTTTAAACTGATAAGCTAAATATCGCGCATCGGTAGAAACGTCAACTATAGCTACGACATCAATTTCTTTACCTAATAAGCCTTGGTCGCAAAGCACCTGAAGAACCAAGCGGCCAATCCGGCCAAAACCATTAATCCCCACTTTTACTGCCATTGTTTCCTTCCTTTATCCGAACCGTTTATACAAACGTTAACGCTTTAGCAATATCCTTCTTCAAATCAATTTTGTCCTCTATGCCAACAGAAACTCTGATAAAATTATCCGTTATACCGCGCTTTAGCCTATCCCCTATAGGCATAGAGCTGTGCGTCATTCCTGCCGGATACGAAATAAGAGACTCGACTCCGCCTAAGCTTTCCGCCAAAGCAAAAAGCTTTAAATGAGCGAAAAATTTATCCACCTCCGGCCGCCCTCCTTTTAATTCAAAACTAAACATACCGCTAAATCCCTGCATTTGTTTTCTTGCGATGGCATAATTTTTGCTTGATGGTAAACCCGGGTAATACACGCGCTCCACCTTAGGGTGTTTGGATAGATATCGAGCCAGATATAATGCATTCTCTTCATGCGCCTTCATTCTTATTGCCAGTGTTTTAAGCCCGCGTAAGGCGAGCCACGAATCCCAGGGCCCCGGCACAGCACCGGCAGCATTTTGATAATACTTTAACTCATTATAAAGCTTCACGTCATTCAACACCACTGCTCCACCCACAATATCGCTGTGTCCGGCAATGTATTTTGTCGTGCTATGTACTACAATATCCGCCCCAAACGAAAGGGGCCTTTGAAAATACGGGCTTGCAAACGTATTATCAACTGCGAGAATAATGTTGTACTTATTCGAAATTTTGGCTACCTTTTGTATGTCCACGATCTTCAAAAGCGGATTTGTGGGCGTTTCGATCCAGATTAATTTCGTATTTTTCCGAATCGCTTTTTCAAAAGAACTAACATCGTCCACATCAGCATAACTCGTAGACAGCCCCCATTTCTTTAATACTTTTTCCAGAATACGATACGTTCCGCCATACATATCATCGCCTGCAACGATATGGTCGCCTGTCTTTAAAAGGCTAAAAACCGCCGTAGTTGCCGCGACTCCTGACGCGAAAGCAAGCCCGTATTTACCTTCTTCAAGCGAAGCCAAAGCAACCTCTAACGCATTACGCGTTGGGTTGCCTGTTCTTGAATACTCATATCCTTTGTGCCTGCCGACAGCCTCCTGCTGGTATGTCGAAGTTTGGTACACCGGCACAATAACTGCTCCGGTCCGAGGGTCTGCTTCCTGGCCGTCGTGAATAGCCCGAGTCTCAAATTTCATCAGTGTTCTCCTTCTTCTGCGATATCCAATAGTTAACTAGATCTGCTCTGGTGATCAAACCAACCGGAACGCCCTCTCTTTTCACGACAATGCCCGTTGCACCTGATAAGAGCACCCTGTATGCTTCGGAAACACCGGTTGTTTCTTCAAGTGACGGCAATGGCTTACCCATAACCGTGGCGATATCCTGCCTTTCAAATTCAATGCCATCATGCAAAAGCTGCATAAGAGATGCCTCATTGAGGCTACCTACAATATTATTATGGTCAATAACAGGCAACTGCGAGATATTAAATTCCTGGATAAGGGAAACTGCTCTTATAAGTTTATCGCGGGGCGACACAGAAAGTAACGTTGGAAGAACATTATTTTTCTGCGTTAGTAATTTCCCAATATTTACTACCTGTGTTGTTTTACCCTCCCAAAAACCATTCTCCTGCATCCACTGGTCGGAGAATATTTTATTAATGTAGTTTCTTCCGGTATCCGGCAAAAGCACTACAATATATTTTGGCTCATCCAACCGCTGCGCGTATTTTAAGGCCGCGGCAAGCGCTGTCCCGGCAGAACCCCCCACCAATAACCCTTCTTCTCTGGCAAGCCGCCGCGCGGTATTAAATGATTCTTTATCGCTTACCCTTACCATTTCATCAACTATCTGGCGGTTGAATGTCTTAGGGATAAAATCCTCTCCAATGCCTTCAACTTTGTAAGATTTAGGGCTATCACCGGAAAGTATAGAACCCTGAGGATCCGCACCCACTACGATCAGATCAGGATTCTTCTCTTTAAGGTATTTTGACGTCCCTGAAATAGTGCCACCGGTACCCATTCCCGCGACAAACACCTCAACCCTGCCTTCTGAATCCTCCCAGATCTCAGGCCCGGTAGTCAGATAATGCGCTAATGGATTATTGGGATTTTCAAACTGGTTTGGCCTGTAAGCATTGGGAATCTCCTTAGCCAGCCTCTCCGCTACTCCGTTATAGCTTTCGGGCGAATCCGGCGCAACAGAAGTAGGCGTAATAACCACTTCCGCGCCATAGGATCTGAGTAAATTAATTTTATCCTGGCTCATTTTATCCGGCATAACAAATACACACCGGTACCCCTTAACAGCGGCAACCAACGCAAGCCCAACGCCGGTGTTCCCGGCAGTCGCTTCAATAATCGTACCTCCCGGCTTAAGCTTTCCTTCGCGTTCAGCTGCCTCGATCATCTTGAGCCCGACCCTGTCTTTCACGCTCCCCCCGGGATTAAGAAATTCAGCTTTAACGTAAATCTCGGATTTAATGTTTTTCGCTATATTATTAAGCCTCACCAAAGGAGTGTGGCCGATAGCTTCTAAAATGTTATTGTATTGCGCCATAATTTATCCTCTCCATTCAAACTTTTACTTTATTCCTGATGCTACAAATATACTAATACGCGCATATTCATCCTGAAGAATAGACATGGTACAACAATTCTCACCTGCGCAATCAACCTTTATTTCTTTTAAGCCTGCCTCAATGAACCAGCACCTGACTTCATCTCTTTTAAAACCCATCCATCGGTCATAATGCTCTGTTTTAAGGAATTCAAAATTATGCTCATCCAGATCGGTAATTACAAGCGAACCGCCCAGCTTTAAAATTCTTGCCATCTCTTTAATCGCAGATGCGGGATTGTCTACATGATGCAAGAACATATTGGCAAATACATAATCAACAAATCCATCTTCAATTGGAATATTCTCCGCATCTGCTATACGATAATCAATTGCTTCTATATCTTTAAACCTCTTTCTCATCTCAACAAACATTGCTTCAGACTGGTCTATAGCAATTACTTTCAGGCCTTTCTGAATAAGCCCTTCTGTGATAAAACCCGTCCCTGCTCCAATATCAGCTGCAATCTTGCCCGGCTCTACATTGGCGACAGAAATGGCCTTTTCCCGCACACCTTGAGAGAAGAATGCGCTGCGCATCTTATCCCATTGCGCAGCGATTCCATCAAAATATTTTTTATCTTTCATAATTTCCCAGAAAACAAATAAAAAACCCACTACCTTTTTCATCTTCATTGGTAGTGGGCTGTCCCGTTCTACGTATTAGATTGTCTTGCCTGCCAACAAGCAGGCGTGAATCTATATTTTTTTATCCGTAATTCCTATCAAAATAAAGTATACATAATTATTAAGGTTTGTCAAGCGTGCCTCTTAATACGTATTCTAAAACTACATCCGCTTCTTTTGCTGCCGCTATGCTCACGCGCGGGGATAGAGCAGGCCGGTCCTTAATATCGCTCCTCAAATCGCCGATAATAACCAAATTCTCCTTTAACTTATGCGTTTTGATCTCATCACTTGAACCTATTCCACCTAAGCCCGAAGCAGAAACAATAAACTTACCTTCGGGTAAAAGCCGGTTAACCAACATACCCTTACCTTCCGCGGTATCAAGACATTCAACAACAATGTGGCAGTCTTTAAATAATTTTCTTATATTATTTTCAGTTATTTTTACTGCCTCTATTTCAATATCTAATTCCGGGTTTATCCTACAGAGATTTATTTTAAGCGCCTCCACCTTTTTCTGACCGACCTGATCCAAAAAATAGAACTGCCTATCTAAATTCGCAGCTGTGATCGTATCAAAATCTACGATCTTAAATTTTTTAAAACCGCTTCTTACCAGATTATGCGCGCAATTCGAACCTAACCCTCCTGCTCCGGCTATGCCTATTCTGCTACCCTCAATTATCAGGAGTTTTTCTTCCCCGAGTTTTTTAATTAAATCATCCCTGAGAGATTCCATTTTATATTTGCAGCCAGTCTTTTAAAACCGGCTGATATCCCTTTCTTTCGATTGCTCCCTTGATCTCTTCGACATTTCTTTCATCTGAGATCTGGAATTGCGGCTGATTACTGCCTTGATTTAACGTATGTCCCCCAACAGCCGTGGTTGATCCGGCAGACATCTTGGTAATCCCCAATGACAGGAGATTCTCCCTGAACTGTGGGTCTTCACGCGTAGATATTGTTATACCAACACGCGGTAAAAACAACCTTACTGCCAATATTATTTGAACGATATTTTTATCCGTCACAACATAAGGAGCTTTAAAATCACCTGCCTGCGGCCTCAAGCGGGGAAGCGAAATACCAATTTCTACATCAGGAAACTTATCCTGCAGGTATTTTGCGTGCAATCCCATAAAAAAAGCTTCTCTTCGCCAAGGCGCTAACCCAAGCAGAATACCTATATTGACATTACGCATTCCAGATGCGCACCCTCTTTCAGGGGCATCCAGCCTAAAGTTATAATTCTTTTTTTCTCCAGCAAGATGCACTGAGTCATAAACTGTTTCATCATAAACTTCCTGATATATTGTCAACCCATCCACCCCGCAGGAAACCAACTCTGAATACTCGCTTTCCGTAAGAGGAAATATCTCAATTGAAATTGAACTAAAATATTTTTTAAGCACACCCAAACAATCCTTTATGTAATCAATTGACGCCATTTTACGCGATTCCCCGGTTAAAATCAAAATATGCTTTAACCCGGTAGAAGCGATAAATTTAGCCTCTTCTTCAACCTCTTTCAGGGTCAACTTGTTTCTTTTAAAATTATTATCGGTAGCAAACCCGCAATAAGCACATCTGTTCTCACAATAATCCGATAAATACATAGGCGTATAAAGCTGAATCGTCTTACCGAAATTATTTAAGGTCAGCTCATGCGCCCTTACAGCGATCTCTTCCAAATATTTCTCCGCAGCAACTGAAAGAAGAACAGAAAATTGAGAAATACTCACATTATCGGCCAATATAACAGATTTTATATCTTCCGTATTATCATTAAAAACTTTGCTTTTATATTGCGAATAAACTTCGTAATAACTCATTCTCTTAAGAATCCTGTTAACGGGCTGGATGCCTGACCTGCATTTGATTGCGCGGGTATGCCGCTTAAAAAGGCTTGCCTGCCCGATGCAACAGCCTTGTTAAAAGCTTCTGCAAAATTTACCGGGTCAGGAGAAACCGCAATAGCGGTATTTATCAACACGGCAGCACAGCCTAACTCCATGCATCTGCAGGCATCTGAAGGCCTGCCTAACCCCGCATCTACGATAATTGGAGCATTAACTTCTTCAATCATTATCTTCACAAGCTCTTCTGTCCTTAATCCTCTGTTGCTTCCTATCGGTGAACCTAACGGCATCACAGCGCTTGACCCATACTCAACAAGCTTTCTAGCCACAGCTATATCCGGGCTCATGTAAGGTAAGACAACAAAACCTTCTTTGACTAAGATCGCGGTTGCCTTTAAAACTTCAAGATTATCCGGAAGAAGATACTTATTGTCCCTGATGATCTCAATTTTGATCCAATTCCCTGCTCCGCTGGCTTTAGCTAACCGGGCAATTCTTATTGCCTCTTCCGCGTTCCGGGCGCCGGAGGTATTTGTCATAACAAGGCATTCCTTAGGAATATAATCCAAAATATTATCTGATTTTACACCGGTATCTACTCTTCTTAAGGCAACCGTTACCACATCCGGTTTGACTTTCTCCAAGACTTCTTTCATGATGCGGTTGCTTGAAAACTTTCCCGTGCCGATAAAAAGCCTGTTTTTGATCTCTTTTTTCGCGATAACCAACAGATCTTCCAATTTATCCTCCTCCGACAAAACTTAAAACCTCCAAAGAATCGTTTTGGGCTATAATTACTCTATGCCACTCTTCTTTAGGCACAATGCGCAGATTATGTTCGACTATAACTCTCTCCAGCAGGAACCCTTTCTCTATAAGTAAATCGTACAGGGTTGCTCCGAGTTTAAATGATACCTCTTTCCCGTTCAATTTAATATTCATCTTTCTTCCTCATTTTAGCGACTGACGAAATGTATTTTACAGGAGCTCAACAAAAAACCCTTAATGCCAAACGATTAAGGGTTTTTAACTACTCCCTACGCTGGCATTATCCAGATCAGGTTAAAAAGGGTAATCTGCTTACTTCAAGCAGAACTCTCAGGCTGCATGACAGCCTCCCCTATCTTTATCATAATATTATTTTGAAATCACAAACACCGCGTTCAAAGCAAAAAGATTCGGCCAGAATTTAACCAGCCGCGACTTTCCAAGATTATATACCCGGAGTATCTTTATATCTTTACTTGCGCAGTAATATTTAAAATCGCTGATACTTAAGAAACGGACGTTCGGAGTATCATACCAGCGGTATGGCAATGACTTTGTAATCGGAGCCTTACCCTTAAAAAACATCATGAACCGGGCCTTTATATGGGCAAAGTTGGAGAACCCTATAATGACCTTCTTTCCGACGCGAAGCGTTTCCTCTATAACAAAATCTATCTTTTTAACCTCTTGCATACTTTGGTTTAAGATCACGTAATCAAAGTTTTTATCCGGATATTCGGTAAGTCCGCTGTCAATGTCGCTCTGGAAAACGCTTAAGCCTTTTTCAACGCACTGATGGATGGCCGCATCGTCAAGTTCGATCCCCTGTACAATGGCGCTTTTCTTCTGCGAAAGCGAAAGTATAAGGTCGCCGTTTCCGCACCCAAGGTCCAAAACCCGCGACCCCGGATCAATGATATCCGCAATAATCTGGTAATCTAACCTTGTTTTCTCAGGCAATTTTAAACCTCTTTATCCTTGAAAAGTCTTCTTGATAAAATGCTTGATCAGATGCGTTTCTTCTTCAACCTCCAAAAGGAACGCATCATGGCCGTAGGTTGAATTTATTTCGCAATAAGTCGCGTCCTGCCCGCGCAATTTCAACTGCCGCGCTATCTCCTGCGATTGGTAAGAAGGATACAGCCAGTCTGACTTAAAAGAGATGACTAAAAAGCGTATATCGATATCTTTATCTTTCGGGATAAGCTTACTGCCGGAAAGGTCAAAATAATCCATTGCCTTGGTTAAATATAGGTAGGAGTTGGCGTCAAAACGCCTAACAAAATTATCCCCCCTATACCTTAAATATCCTTCAACTTCAAAATCCGTAGAGAATTTAAAGCTATAATCCTGAGCCTTAAGGCGACGGGAGAACTTTTCTTCCATGGATTTATCGCTCATGTAAGTGATGTGGCCGATCATGCGTGCAACAGCCAGCCCTCTTTCCGGTTTTGCTTTTCCGTAATAGTTGCCTTCCTCCCACGCCGGGTCAGCCATTACTGCCTGCCTGCCCACTTCATCAAAGGCGATCTGTTGAGGAGAATGTTTCAAAGTTGTAGCAATGGGTATGGCACTTTGCACGTGTTTAGGATATGTTGCTACCCATTGCAAAACCTGCATTCCCCCCATCGAACCACCTATGACGCAAAGAAGTTTTTTGATACCCAAATGGTCTATTAAATGCTTCTGCGCCCTGACCATATCGGCAATGGTGATCACCGGAAAATCAAGGCCGTAATGCTTGTTAGTTTTTGGATTAATTGATGCCGGCCCGGTACTTCCTTTGCACCCGCCAATCACATTCGGGCAGATCACGAAATACTTATTTGTATCCAACGCTTTATTAGGCCCGATCAACACATCCCACCAGCCCGGGTCTTTATCCCCTTCGTGAAATCCCGCGGCATGCGCATCCCCGGATAAAGCATGTTCGACAAGAATAGCGTTACTTTTTTCCGCATTAAGCTCACCGTAAGTCTCATAACTAAGCGTAATAGGGCCTAAAGACAGCCCGGAGTCCAGCTTTAATCCCTCCGAGCCTTCCGCGAAAGTTAAATATTCCTGTTTTACGCTTCCTATGGATTCTGTTTTATTGGTCATCCTAAATATTGTTGGAATAACCAGGTTGATAAATAACGTTCACCTGTATCAGGTAAAACTACCACTATGGTTTTTCCTTGGGACTCTTTACGTTTTGCCACTTCTAATGCCGCCCATACGGCAGCACCACTTGAGATCCCCACAAAGATACCTTCCTGACGCGCTAATTTTCTGGCAATATCCCCGGCATCATCATTAGATACTTTAACGATCTCATCGATCACTTCACGGTTAAGTATCTGCGGAATGAATCCTGCGCCTATGCCTTGGATTTTATGCGGCCCGGGTTTGCCTCCAGATAAAACCGGAGAATCGACCGGTTCAACTCCTATAATCTTTACGGAAGGTTTCTTTTTCTTAAGCACTTCCCCTACTCCGGTTATTGTACCACCCGTACCGATTCCGGCAATAAAAATGTCTACCTTGCCATCGGTGTCGTTCCATATTTCCTGCGCGGTTGTTTTACGGTGGATCTCGGGATTTGCCGGATTATTGAACTGCTGCGGCACAAAACTGTTTGGAGTGCTCTTTGCCAGCTCTTCCGCTTTCTCAATTGCCCCTTTCATCCCTTTAGCGCCTTCGGTTAACACAAGCTCTGCCCCCAAAATTTTAAGCAGCTGCCGGCGCTCGATACTCATCGTATCAGGCATCGTTAGGATAAGTTTGTAGCCTTTTGCCGCGGCTACAAACGCAAGAGCAATTCCCGTATTCCCGCTTGTAGGCTCGATGATCACTGAATCTTTCTTCAAGAGGCCTTTTTTTTCGGCATCTTCGATCATGGCAACCCCTATACGGTCTTTAACGCTTGAAAGCGGATTAAACGCTTCAATTTTTACCAAAACAAGCGCATCTGAACCCTCTGTGACACGGTTTAATTTCACTAGAGGAGTATTTCCAATGGTTTTGGTTATATCCTCGAATATTCTACCCATATTTCCTCCTATATTTTTGCTAAAGCCTGCTCGATATCAGCTATTATATCATCGATGTGTTCAATCCCAATTGACAATCTAACAAAATCAGGAGTAACCCCTGTTGCCAGCTGCTCTTCAGAGCTTAACTGCTGATGCGTAGTAGTTGCCGGATGAATTGCGAGGCTCTTGGCGTCTCCGACATTAGCAAGATGAGATATTAATTGCAGAGAATTAATAAATGTCTTGCCGGCTTCCAGTCCTCCCTTAATTCCAAAGCCCAATATCGCTCCCGCGCCTTTGGGCAGATATTTCTTAACCTTTTCTTTTTCAGGGCTATCGTCTAAACCGGGGTAATTAACCCAGCTGACTTTAGGGTGCTTCTTCAAATACTTAGCCACGCTAAGTGCATTTTCGGCATGCCTAGGCAGCCTAAGATGTAATGTCTCCAAACCTTGCAAAAATAGAAACGAATTAAACGGAGAGACTGCCGGGCCAAGATCCCTCAACAGAGTAACCCGCGCTTTAATAATATAGGCGATATTGCCTAACGGCTTTAAAGCTTCTACAAAGTTGATCCCGTGGTAACTTGGTTCGGGTTCGGCAATAAGTGGAAATTTACCGTTGGTCCAGTCAAACTTTCCGGAATCAACAATAACTCCCCCGATAGATGTCCCATGTCCACCGATGAATTTGGTGGCAGAATAAACAATGATATCCACACCAAAATCAAAAGGCCTCAATAGGTATGGAGTAACTGTATTATCCAAAATAAACGGTATACCGTTTTTGTGAGCAATTTTGGATATGCCCTCCAAATCCGCAACGTCATTCTTAGGGTTCCCGATTGACTCGGCGTAAATGGCTTTGGTCTTTGGCGTGATCGCCTTTTGATACGCGTTTAAATCACCGGACGGAACAAATTTAACTTTTATTCCAAAACGCGCAAATGTATAGTGGAATAAATTATAAGTGCCACCGTACAAATTATCAGCAGAAACAATTTCATCCCCGGCCTGCGCGATATTAAGCAGCGCTAAAGAAATCGCCGCTTGTCCGCTAGCAGTGGCCAAAGCACCGACTCCGCCTTCTAAAGCCGCAACCCGTTTCTCAAAAACATCGGTAGTTGGATTCATTAGCCTCGTATAAATATTCCCAAACTCACGCAAACCGAAAAGATTAGCGGCATGTTCAGTGTTTTTAAACTGATACGACGACGTCTGATAAATAGGAACCGCTCTTGAACCGGTTGTAGGATCCGGCTCTTGCCCCGCATGCAAAGCAAGTGTTTCCACCTTAAGCTGATTATCAATTTTACTCACTTTATTGCTCCTTTCATTTGCCTTCTGCTTCTTAGTTAACTTCGATAAAAATGTTGATAATATACTCATTTTAGCCCTCTTTCTAAACTACCTAATAATAGGTAAGAGGTTATTCCTCCTACCTATTATTAGTTATTTATCACCTAGAATGCATACTGCGCGCTTAACACAAAACCATTGCCCAAACCTTGCCTGCGGGAACCAGTATAATCACCCGTAGCAGTATAAGCGGCAATAAGAGTAAGGTTCTTGTTAGGGATCCAGGCTAAATGCGCATCCCAATAATTTGCGTTTTGCACCGTAGCAAACCGCGCTCCCTGTTTGAATTCATAACCAACGACAAAACCTTTAGGCAGAACCAGATCAATATTGAAAAATCCGGTCAGTTTTCTTTTATCGTTAAATCCAAGCACGCCTGTTACATATTCCTGCGTAGAAAGCACGCCTCCGGATAAGATCACCGGTATTGGTAGCTGAGCAATAGTCTTAGTCGCTACCGCATACCAATCTTCTCCGCTTGAGCGAAGGGTCGATACCCCCGCTTCGCGCAAAGATTTATTACTAGTATTTTTGTATATCGTTCCTATGGAAAAAGCCGGAACGAATTTTGTATCAAAAGCATTTTCCTTCAATACCAAAAGTTTAGCTCCTATATTATTCTTATGGAACGTTGGATGTCCCTCCCAAGCGATATTTTGGTACCCATATGAGATCTCAAGCCTCTTCAGCAAAGTCGTCGCAACGCCAAAGGATGTCCAGTCGATTTTAGCTGTCGGCAGATTCACATACCAGGCGCCGAATCTTGGCTTAGCCAATATATCGGTATCGCCAACCTTGATAAGCTCTTCTCCGGAGTCAGCAAGGTACGCCAATGGGTTAAATGCCACGCCACCCACGCCTTCCAGGTTATTGAATGGTGGCCCGGCAAATACATTTTTTGAAAATACCGCAGTCAGCAAAAGAGCTGCGAATAGCAAAATTAACTTTTTCATTAGAATTTCTCCTTATTTTTATTTTTGCTTTTCTCACTCCAGCTGACTGGTCGTATTAAAGCTTTAAATTATTAAAAGAACGGTTTCCGGATTGTCCGGTTATATATAAAACATAAGCAAGCCCTGTTTACTTAAATCCCACCCCCTTCCTCAACTTGCCAAACATCATCAAAACGGCTTTTTCTAGATACATCAATCTGTACTATTTTTGAGTTGTGCACTTTAATAATGATAGAACCAAACTTCAAGTCGCGTACTGTATCCGCTATGTCTTTTATGATCGCATCATTTACTATGTTCTTATCTTCGCTCATTTTATCTATTCCTTTATATTATATCTGGTAACTGAAAATTTCGCTTTGAGTTTCTACCTGTTTTGCCAAATCCTCAAAAGTAATGTTATCTACGATATCGCTTGTTGCAAGGGCTACCTGCTTGAAAATTTTTCTAAAAGTACATTTGTAAATATCAGTACACCCTGAATAACCTTTTTCCGTACACGCGATCGGCTCAAGCGGGCCGTCAATATACCTTATCACATCGCCAATCCTAATCTGAGAAGGATGTTTTGCCAATAGATAACCCCCGACTTTGCCCCTGCGGCTCTCTACAAACCCGCCTCTTTTTAGATCCAACAAGACCTGTTCCAGGAATTTTATCGGTATCTGTGCCCGGCCAGCCAAGTCATGGATGGTAACTAGTTTATCGTGATTTAACGCTAAATCCAATATTGCTTTTAAAGCGTAATCCCCTCGATATGTGATCTTCATCTTATTCCCCTCATCATGATTATGTCTATCAACATAGTAGAGTATAATATATTTTTTCCTTTTGTCAAGTATTTTTTTAAAATTATTTTTAAGCGATTAGTTTTAGGGTTTCTTTGACTGGCTTGCCTGGCTTGATGCCAAGCTTCGTTGCGGCGGGGGTACAGGAATGAATTTCAGCCTTAAGGGCATCCTCGATTGAAGCTACCCCTACTATCTTTGCTGCGGCATCATTGAATTTTTTAGCTACCCTGAGATCAAGGTAGCCGCACATAATATAACCCTTGCTGCCTCTTAATAATATAAAATGCTTACTTAAGAGTTTTATAGCTACTGCCTCAATATAACTTTTACCAACCCTGATTTTTCTATACTTTCTCATTTTGATTTAGAATTTATGCCCCGACAAATACCTGAACGCTTCAAGGCAGGCTTTTGAGCCTTCACCTGCGGCGATAATGATCTGCTTCTCCGGCAGGTCTGTAACATCCCCCGCGGCGAAAACTCCGGGAATATTTGTTTCATTACAAGAATTTACTTTTATTTCGCCAGATTGATTCTTCTCCACCCCCGCGGCAAATTCACTGTTAGGGACAAGGCCTATCTCTACAAAAACTCCGCCTACCGCCAAAACTTCCTCCTTATCTTGATGCTTAACTTTAACTCCTTTTACGAACTTATCGCCAAAAATCTCCAAGATCGAGCTATTATTGAATATAGTAACCTTATCATTATTTTCTATTTTTTCCTTCATGATCGCTTCCCCGCCAAGCGAATTATGGATATTTACCAGATAAATATGTTTCGCGATCTTAGTCAACTGTAAAGCCGCATCCAACGCGGAATTTCCTCCACCCACAACAACGACGTCCTTACCGGAAAAAATCGGGGCATCACATGTCGCGCAATAAGTAAGGCCATGGTTGATAAATTCTTCTTCGCCACTGATATTGAGTTTTTTTGTCCTTTTTCCCGAAGCAATTATGACCGTCATTGCTTCGTATCTGCTTTTATCGGTTATAACGCTGATTACATCTCCCTCTTTCTTTAAATCGCGCACTACTTCATTTTCTTTGACAGGAATGGGATATTTACGCATATGCTCTTCAAACTTAACCGCCAATTCCGGCCCAGTGATAAACTGGTAGCCGGTATAATTCTCAATATCCCCGCTCCAGGCAGCCTGTCCTCCGATATCGCGTGTGACAACAAGCGCGTTCATCATCTTACGCGCCGCATAAACACTGGCGGTGATCCCTGCCGGGCCGGCTCCTATGATTATTAAATCGTACATTATATTCCTAATGTTTGCTTTATTTTATCTTTATCAAACCCGACTATGATCGTGCCTTCTATATCAAGCACCGGAACACCCATCTGCCCTGATTTCCGGGTCATTTCTTCCGCCTTTTCAGAGTTTGACGAAACATCAAAATCCGTAAACGGGACATTGCTCTCTTTGAGGAACTGCTTAACCCTTATACACCAAGGACAGGTCGGAGTACTATAAATTAAAACACTTTTCATGATTTACCCCTTTCTTAAATTACATCCCTTAATTCGATCAACTTTTTTAAATGCAGCTGCTCTTGAACAATAAGCTGTTCCACCAGGCCTATACTATAGCCTAAAACCACTTTCTTCATCCCCTCATAAAAAATAATCGAATCCTTTTCAAAAACAATTCCCTTCTCAACTGCTTCTTTTTCGCTTTTTATCTTTTTCGCAAGCTCCGCACCTTTTCCAATCTGGGTAAAAATAGATTCCGAAGCTAAAGTTTTCATATAATTAGAATATTCCCCGGGGTAACTCTCTGCGGGTTCATAATTTTCCGCAGAAGAAAGTATCTGTTCAAATACTTTTATATGCTTCTCTTCTTCTCCGGCAAGATAACGGAATATTTCCTTACATTTCTTATCATGGGATTGGTTTTCTAAAACATTATAGAAATCGCGGCCGTTCTTCTCTATCTGTATGCCGATCTGGACCATCTCGCTACCCGAAAAAATATTTGCCATAATTATCTCCTATTCACAGACTATTGCTTCAAATGCTGAGGAGTCAGGTTAACGACTTCTTCAACATCAATAGCGATCAAATATTGCGGCTTGGGAAGCATCGCCTCAGGATGACGGGGATGCCCCTTTTGCTCAAGCATGTTTTTAAGCAACCTCTGGGTAAGCCGGCTGGTGATCCTATCCTCCCAAGCTTTAATTATATCCAGATTAAGCGCTTCAGGCGGCATGACTTTTGCTTTTCCCTTTAAACTAAACCCGCTGAATTTATGTTCATTAACCGCGGAAATACTCACTTGAGGATTATTTACGATATTTTCATGGGTCTTGGCAAGATAGAGGTCCAAAAGATAAACCTTCCCGTCATTTGTAATCCTGACAATACCTTTACATGAATTATGCGGATACCCGTTCTTATCTATAGTCGAGATAATAACAAACCCTTGAGTTTGGAAGAAATGGATTATATCTTCAGTTAATTTCATTTCTTTATCTTGGCTGCAAATGCGCGCCCGAATTCAAAACAATTTTTTAAATCCGTACTGTCGGGGACGTATTTTACGCCTACTCCCGACTGGGCAATTTCAAGCCCGGTTTCTTTCAATAGGCTTTCTATCTCTCCTATCGCTCCCCCGGCCCAGCCAAAAGAACCAAAAGCAGCAGTAAGGCGGCCTTTCGGTTTCAGCCCTTTTAAAAATTCCAGGAATGCGGCGATATTGGTAAGCATGCCGTTATCATGGGTAGAGGAGCCAAAAATAAATCCTTTGGCATCAAGCATCTCTTTGGTCACTTCCGTCTTGTCAGTTATGGCAATATCGTAAAATTTAACACTTATGCCTTCGCTTACCAATCCTTCAGATATTTTACGCGCCATTTCTTTAGTCGCGCCCCACATCGTCTCATATACGATAACAACCTTAGGGATTGTTTGACCCCCTGCCCAATTCACGTAAGAATTAATGATCTTCCCCGGATCTTTCCTCCAGACCACTCCGTGGCTCGGAGCAATTATTTTGATAGGGATGTTCATTTTCTTGATTTCTTCTATTTTGCGCGCGATCACCGTTCCTAGCGGCCATAATATGTTAGAGTAATACTTTGCCGCTTCATCCATCAAAGCGCAGGCATCCACTTCATCGTCAAACCTTTCGCTAGTGGCATAATGCTGGCCAAAGGCATCATTGGGCATAAGAAGCGACTCCTCCGGGCAATAGGTAAACATACTATCCGGCCAATGTATCATAGGTGCCTCAATAAATTTCAATGTACGCTTGCCTAACTTCAACTCATCCCCGGTTTTAACAACTTGAAAATCCCAATTTTGATAATAATTCCGGTATAGGCCTTCCTTGCCCTTGGCTGTGCAAAAAACTTTTGCTTTGGGGATCAATTTCATCAATGCGGGCATTGCTCCGGAGTGGTCTGTTTCAACATGATTAGATATAACATAATCTATCTTCTCGACCGGGATAACTTGCTTGATATTCTCGATGAATTCAGCGCTGAAACTACCCAACACGGTATCTACTAACGTTACCTTCTCATCCAGGATCAAGTAAGCATTATAAGTGCTCCCTCTTTTTGTGGTATAAGTGTACCCGTGAAAATTGCGCACATTCCAATCTATGACTCCTACCGAATAAATATCCGGAGCTATTTTTATAATTGACATTTAACTACCTCCTTTATTACTGTAAGATCAGTACCCCGCGAAGTTTTCAAGCACAACATTTACCTGCGGCAAACGCAATTCTTCAATTAATATTTTCTTCATCGCCTCAACCATCGGCGGCGGGCCGCAAAGGAAAAATTTACGCTCAAGATAATCTGGAGCCTCGTTTTTTATCACCTGTGCGTTAATAAGCCCGGGAATACATTTAAAATCCGGGGCCGGCTCACAAAGGACATGCGCAACTTTCAATTTAGGACACTCTTTCTGTATTGCTTCAAAATCTTCCTTAAAAAGGACGTCGCGTACAGAACGATTTGCATAAATCAATACCATATCCAGGCCTAACTTCTTATCTGCTGCGTATTTTATAATGCTCCTTATAGGAGTTATCCCTATGCCTCCGGAAAGAAACGCTATTTTCTCAGCAGGATTATCCTCAAGAGTGAATTTACCGAAAGGATACTGAAGTTTGACGATATCTCCTGCTCTTAATTTATCAAGAATACAGGAAAAATCGCTTTCGGTTATTTTTTTAGTAAACTCAATGTATCTCTCTTCTGTCGGAGAACTGGATATGGAAAGATACCTTTTGGGGCAGTTTGCGCCGTTTAATGCAACGCTTAAAAACTGGCCGGCTTTGTAAGTTAAATTTTCTACCGACTTATCAATACGCACGCTCTTAACGTTATAAGAACGCTGGATAATTTTCTGCACTTTTAGTTCAAATTCCTGAGCCATTTAGATCTTTTCGAATTGATCTTTTGGTACTCCGCATTCAGGGCAAACCCATGAATCCGGAAGTTTTTCAAAGGAAGTCCCAGGTTGGATCCCCTGAGTAGAATCCCCTAACGCCGGATCATAAATATAACCGCAAACCGTACATCTGTATTTATCCATTGCCTCTCCTTTATTTATGGGCAAAAAGCCCGGTCAATTGCGCCTCTTCGATTACATGCCCTTCTATCGCTTTTTCAAACGCCTTCTTATCCGGAGGCTTGTCAAATTTCAATTCGGTATTAAGCGCGAATATCTTAAATATATAGTGATGTACACCCGAAGGCGGGCAGGGCCCGTCATAGGCAGCCTTTCCGGAACTGCTTAAACCCTCTTCTCCGGGAGCATTTGCTTCCTTAATACGCGAGACAATAGGAATATTGTAAACGATCCAGTGCGTCCACGCTCCGCTTGGCGCATCAGGATCAACCACCAACAAAGCAAGCGTTTTGGAATTATCGGGGATCTTCTCAATTGACAATTCCGGGCTGACCTCTTCTCCATGGCAGGAGAATTTGTCGGGAATATACCCATTATTAGCGAATGAAGGGCTGGTTAATTCCATGTTCGCGCTCCAGGATAAATTGATAAAAAATATCCCGCTCAAAATATTTATGAGCAAAAAGGAAAGGACCCGGGGCATAACATTAAAAGGCTTAGCGTTTCATTGCGGGTTTATCCATACCCGGCTGCATCATTGAGGGCATGCCGCCTTCCTTCATCATCTGCATCTTTTCGCACATCATCGGACGCATCGTTCCCTTTAGCGGTATTCTGCCTGTAGATAGAACATAAATCCCGATTGAAAAAAGCACAGATACTGCAAGCCATAAAACCGCAGCCACCACAAAGCCGAAAGCCCTCAATCCTTGTGTTTCAACTTTACGCACGCTGAAAAGGACAAAGAAGCTAATAGTCAAAAGCACCGAGATGGGGATAACCACGAAAAATCCTAATAATCTTGTCATCATACACATAATTCCTCCTTTTTCATATTATAAGCCTGCACTTTTATTTTGTCACCCTCTATTTAGGTTCGAATTTAATATCAATGCCTTTGGCTTTAAGTTCTACTATCTTTTCTTTGGAACAGCGAAGGCACAAGAACACGGGTTCGGATAAACTCTTATCGTAATTCTCTGTTTTGACCAACCGCCAAAGTGCTGATTTTTTCCCGCAGCGCGGGCATACTCCAATTTCCCGGTAATGCCAAAGTTCGATTGCGCGGTTGGTAAAAATGAATCTATCCACCCAAAAAAATATGCAACCTCCGATCAAATTAGCGATTACCGTAGACCATATTCCCATGCCGAGCTTACGCACCACAAGCCAAAGTATCGGCGTACTTAGCTGCCAACGGAACAAATATAAAGCAAACCGCCTAAAAATCTTACCGCTCCTTTCTCGGATTATCCCTAAATATTATCTGTGGATCCCTTTTTCTTCGCCTATACATTGCTGAGAACTTTTACACCAGTCAACGCAGCTAGGCAACTTTGCCTTCAGGACAAGAAACATGCATGACGGACACCTTACTTTAAATTCATCAGAGAATATCTCGACTTGATACCCGCAGTTACGACAGTTTAAACTCTCTATTTTGATATTTCTTCTGTCCTGCCCGGGGCATTTATTTATCAACATTATCTTCTTTCATAAGAGAAGCAATTGTTATTAGGCTTAACTCTTTCTTAACCATTTTCTCGATTTTCCCCAATTTTGCGCTTAAAGAGCATACCTTTACCGAAGGGCAGGCCTTGCTCCTAAATATGCAATCATTGAGCTTTAAGGGGCCCTGGAATATTTCAGCCAGTTCCACAAGATAAATCTTCTGCGGAGAAACCCCAAGAGAAAAACCCCCGCCCTTGCCTTTATGGGACTTCAGTATGCCTTTTCTATTTAAAACCTGCAAAATCTTTCTTAAAAAGGGTCCCGGCATCCTTAGCTCTTTGATCATTTTGGAAACAGGGACGATTTTACTATTTTGCTTTGCGATAAAACAGACTGCCCTTAGCGCATAATCGGTATCCCTTGTAATTAATTTCATCTTTTCCTTAATATTTAAGGGACGGCCGTTTAAAGGGCCGTCCCTCGCTTTAAGGCAGTTTAACGTCATGCCTTTAGGACACTTTACTGCAGCCCTCTTTACAGTGGGCTACCGGTCGAAGCATATATTTTACGGTAATATCCATTCGAGCCCTCCTTTTAAGATAATGATACCATATTAGTATCATTTGTCAAGGAAATTTTCCTTTGCATTTTGATATTATGATAATATAATTAGTCTGATGAATAGATTTTGCGTAATAATAGCTTTACTGGCATTTAATTTCGCAACTGCCGAGCGCGCACTGGCTGAATCAGGATCTGCCCTGACAATGCCGCAGAAAGGTGCCGTATGGCTAAGCGGTATTGAGTTCCTTTCCGGGTACTCGCGGGGAAACAATATCAGGCGTAAAGACGATATTCAAGAAATACCCTTAATGCTAGATATCGACCTCGACCTAAAGCCGCTTTTAAAAAAGATCAATTTTGGGCCTCCCGTTTTAACTCAATTTCAGATCGAACCTTTTATTAGCACTATATATGAACCGGTCAAAGAGGATAGTAATAAAAACAATATTGAGTCGGGAGTGGCATTCTGGTTCAAGTTCGGCTTATTTCCTGAGTCCTGGAAATTACAGCCTTATGTAAAATTCGGAGCAGGCCTTGATTATATGACCCTGCACACACTCAATGAAAGCACCCAGTTTAATTTTATTTCGCAGCTCGCTTTAGGTATGCATTATTTTTTCTTGAAAAATACGGCGCTTACTCTGGAGGGCCGGTATCGCCATCTTTCCAATGCAGGGATAAAAGAACCTAACCGCGGGATAAATTCATATTTTATTCTTGGCGGAATTGCTTACCGGTATTAACTTAAACTTACCAATATTATTCCTGATATAATAAAGAATGTCCCCAGCCACCGCTTTGAATTTAATCTTTCTTTCAAAATAAACCTGGAAGCAAGGGCAATAAAGATATAGTGCATACTGTCTGCGGAAAAGGCAAAATTTAGGTCTGCTTTAGAAAGCACAAAAAGCCATATAAAAAGCGAAATAACGGTAAAACAAAAACCCAGCCAGATGCGAGGAACAAATATTAACCTAATAATAAACCTGAATATTTTCTTAAGGCTAAAAGAGGGAACTTCAATGGAGTTTATTGCCGATTTTAAGAATAATTGGTTTATTGTATCGCAAATACTGGTAAGCATGATCAAAAAGAGGATAAAGAATAATTTTGGATGCATATTACTCCGCCCCCTCTTCTTTTGTGCTTAGTGAAACAAAGATAACCCCCATGAGTATAAAAAATATGCCTGCCCACCTAAGCAAACCTATTTTTTCATGAAGAAAAATGATTGAGGCTATTGGCACAAGGATATAGCTAAAACTTGCTATTGGAACGGCAACGCTTAAATCAATCTTTGAGAGGATTGTAGACCAGATAATGAAAATAAGGAATACCGTCAATAACGCAACCCATAAATAGGGGGAGAGAAATACGGCCTTAATAAATATAATAAACCCGGAAAAACTTGATATCTCAAGAGTATCGGCGTTTTGCGCGCTTTTCTTAAAACAAAAATTAACAAATGTCTCAAGAAAATCTGAGAATATTAAAAACAATAATATTATAAAGGTCAGCTTCTTCTTCAATATTCTCCTTACTCCTTGAATTTCAAAGTATTTTAACATAAAATGTAGAATAGGATATGAATATCTTTAAAGAAATTCCCCCTACAGCTGGATATCCTTTACATCTAAAGGATATATTTTCTGCGCTATTCCGGATAAATCAGAAAGAAGCGCTTGAGAAAAAATTCAAAAGCTATCTTAACGCCCCCTATGCCCGGGTTACCTATTCAGGAACCGCGGCTTTTTATTTTATCTTAGAGACATTAAAAGAACTGTTCGATAAAAAAACAGTTATTATCCCTGCCTTTATCTGCCCGCTTGTGCCTCTGGCAATTAATAAAGCAGGGTTAAAAATTAAAGTATGCGATACCAAAAAAGACTCTTTTGATTACGACTACGGGCAATTGGCAAGCCTTTGCAAGAATGATCCCAATATATTGGCAGTTGTGGCTGCGCACTTAGGAGGCATTTCAGTTGACCTTGACAGGATCAATAAGATAGCCCGGGAAAATAATATTTTTATTATCGAAGACTGCGCCCAAAGCTTAGGAGCCGAATATAAGAACCGTAAAATAGGGACATACGGCGATTTTGCTTTCTTCAGCCTCTGTCGCGGCAAAGGCCTGACAATATACGAAGGCGGTGTTGCGTTAACTTCAAATGAAGAATACGCCGTGGTACTTGATAACACAATTAACCGCCTGGAAAATAGGGCGCCACTCGCCGAAGCCATCAAGGTATTCGAATTAATCGGATACTGGATCTTTTACCGGCCTCTTCTTTTCTGGTTCGTCTTCCGCCTCCCTCAGCTTTATTGGAGGATAAAAAAGGAGTTGGTGCGCGCAGCAGGAGATTATTTCGATACTGATTTCCCTATGCATCGGGTTTCGGCTTTTAGAAAATCAATCGGGGCTACAACATTTGACAGGCTCGAGAAAGAAATTACCAAACAACGAGATAAAGCTACCCAATATTTATCTAAACTTAGGAAATCGCCCGGTGTAAAAATAATCTCCGAACAAACAGACACTAAAGCCACCTATCCTTTCATTACCGTATTATTTGATAATCCCGAAAAACGCCAACAGGTTTTAATGAAACTGGAAAAAACCGGTATTGGCGCTTCAATAATCTATCTTAAGGCTGTTACTGATTACGAATACTTAAAGAATATAATTCCCAACACCTCTTGCCCAAACGCCCAATCTCTATCATCACGCCACCTCACCCTATCCACCAGCACCTTTTTGGATAAAAAAATTATCAAAACTATTGCTATATAGTCTTATTTTTAAGGGTTTTGCTTTCGCGTGTTTAAAATCTTACCGCTTGGTCTTCCGGGTCATTATATTTGCGCCTGCTTTGTCATGTTCTTCGCAGGGACGCTCGCTGGCCCCGGCGTGGCCAGCTTCGCTCGGCTTTCGGCCTCGCCCGTCCCGCCTACTCGGCGGGACACCTTGCCCGCTCGGCCTGCAAACGCCCTGCTCAAAACATGCCAAATCATGCGCAAAGCAATACCTCTATACCTTATAGGTGATGTTAAATTTTAAGGGTTTTGGTTGAGCGTGCGTTAAAAATTTTTGGCACATTACTTAAGAAATGGTCTGCAAGGTTTTACGGTGAGCGCAGGCCAGTAACTTTAGCGTAAGAAAACTGCAGCCGAAGCGAGCCGTAAACCGTAGCAGACGGCGAAAATTTTGAGCACGCGAAAGCAAAACCGTTAAAATTAGAAATGTCTAATGGAATAAATTTATTAACAGTTAAATCAACGTTTCCAAAATCTTAAGATTGGTTGTTTCGTTGAGGGAAGTAACGGTAGATTCAGGAAGTTTTGATGCAGCGACATGGCGGGGATGGTCAAAAAATGAAACTAAGGATTTAAATTTATTGGCAAATTTGGGTTTTGAGTAATCACCGCAAATATCCATACCGATAATCTCGCAGTTTTCTTTGATTATTTTCAACATGGCCAGCAATTCATCCAAAGAGAACTTGCCTTCTTCCCAGTTAGTAAGGCTAGACTCATTTTTCAGGCAATCTTTATCCAATGAAATATAAACGTTTTTAGCAGGCAGGCTTTTGACGAGAGAGGCGAAAAAATCCGGGATATTTTTGTCATTTAGCTGGTTCCAAAATATCTTGCTTAGAATAAAAGAACCCTCTTTTTTGTAAGAATTATTCTCAGGGACTTTTTCCAAAAAGACTTGCGTTGGTTCATGCGTATGCGGATAAATTTCGATCCGGCTGTTCTTCAACGAAGCAAAATTACCGCTCTGAATGGACCCGGTGGATATGTCGGATGAAGAAACGCCTGTTAAAAGGCATTTTGAAACGAAATTGTTCTTTAATGACTCGCGTACCCATGACCCGCAGCCATAGCGTGGGGGTAAGATATCCCAATCAGGATGATGGTCAAAAACTATTAAAGAAAAAGGTTCTTGGAACTGCGAGGTAAGAATGCTCGAAATGTGGTGGAAATCTCCCGAGCCGGTAAAAGTTATTGAATTCCTTACTTCCGGATGCAGGCGCTCGGCGATTTTCTTTCTTAAACGCCCGTTCATCCAAAGCCTAACCGCCGGGCCCATTTTCTCCAGATCAATGATCTGGGCCTGATATTGCAGAAATATCCTCTTCTGTTTGATGATACTATCGTCGAAATTCAGAATCCGGATAGATTTATTCAACATGGCCTTACTTAGCAGGAACCTAAGATTTCTTTAAGGCCTTGGAGAGCGCTTCTTCAAGAAGGTCGACTCCTAAATCAATTTCTTTTTCCGTAATGTAAAATGAGGGCGCGAGAGTAAAGACGTTCTTGTAGTATCCTCCCACGTCGAGCACGAGCCCGCGCATTTTACCTCCGACAGATAATTTCCCGCTTAAACCCAGATCAACTATTCTATCGGTTAATTCCTTGTTTGGAGTATACCCGTCCTTTTCGCACATTTCTACGCGCAATGCCAAGCCTAAACCGTCAACATTCCCAATCTGGGGGTATTTCTTTTGCAATTTCTTCAGGCGCGCCTTAAAATACTCGCCTTTCCGGGGAACCATTGTGGCAAAATCAGACTCCTCAATTAATTTCATTACTTCTAAACCCACGGCGGTGCCGAGCGGATTTGATGAAAAAGTAGAGTGAGTTGAACCCGGAGGGAAAACATTTGGGGAAATCAACTTTTCTTTTGCCCATATGCCGGAAATAGGGTTAAGTCCGTTAGTCAGGGCTTTTCCGAAAACAATTATATCCGGAGTCACGTTAAAATGTTCTATCGCCCAAAGTTTTCCGGTCCTGAAGAAACCCATCTGTATCTCATCATCAACTAATAAAATCCCATATTTATCCAATACCTCCTTTAATCCGGAGAAATAATCTTGAGGAGGCGTAATATATCCGCCTGTACCTTGTACTGCTTCGACATAAAACGCGGAAAATTCGCACTTATTATTCTTTTTATTCACTACCGAATGATACTCGGTTTCAAAGAGCCGCTCAAACTGTTTTAAGCAGTAGAAATCGCAAAAATCCTTTTTCTTTTCATAGGGGCAGCGGAAACAATAAGGAAACGGTATGAACATTGCCCTATCCCCGAAATGCCCGAACTTTTCCCGGTAACGGAAACTGGAAGTGATGGCGCTGGCGGCAAGGGTCCTGCCATGATATCCGCCCATGAACGCAAACACCAAACTTCTGCCTGTCTGATTCCGGACCAACTTAAGCGAATCCTCCAAAGCGGAAGATCCGCCGACATTAAAATGGATGCGGCCCTTCTCTTCAAAAGTCATTTCATTACGTTGAGCCAGCTTCGCCGCCAACCGGATCTTTTCTTCGTGAAGATATTGACAGGCAAGCTGGGGAAGGGTATCTATCTGTTTTTTTAACGCATTGTTGAGGCGCTTATTTTTGTAGCCGAAATTTGCCGCGGAATACCACATCTGCAAATCCAGGAATTCTACCCCTTCCCGGTCATACAAGAAACTGCCTTCGGAAGATACAAAGATGTTCGGCGTTGAGACATAGTGCACGGTGTCTCCCCATGAACAATATTTAGCTTCCAATTCCAATAAATCATCCTTAGGCGCTATCTTTTCCGGGTTACTTTTTGAATTACGTGTTGAAATTTGCTTCTCGCTCATGAAAAACTCCTTTTAAAATAATCATGTACGTCCTTTAAATTCCGGTATGAAAAACACGTTAGTTTTTTTTCCTTAAAATGCGCCAATAAATCATCTTTGGCAAAAACTATATCCGCGTATTGTGAGGGGCATACATCCGAACGCCCGTCACCTATATATATTATTATAGATTCCTTGCTCACGTTTGCCAAGAGATTTTTTGTCTTGCAGTGGGCGCAAAGATGGCATTTATCATTTGAGTACGGGAACCTGGGAATAAGCTCATTTTTGTTCAAGTGTAATTTGTTAGAGTAGACCTTAAGGTTACCTATGCCATTAAGGTGCAGGATATGCTCCAATATATAATCAAAATTATCGCTCAAAACAAAAGTCTTTATCCCCCTTAAGGTTAGCCCCCGGACGATCCTTTTAAAATACGGATCGAGTTTTATTCCGGCTAAATACTCATCCAGCGCCTCTTTGGTTATACTTAAACCCTTGATCTGCCCCTCCAGGCAGGCACGGGACCCGATCTTGCCTTTTCTCCATTGCTTCTCCAACTCCACCCAAAGCTTATCCTGAGAAAAACGAGGCAGCATATTATCAAACACATCGCAGGTTGCGATCGTATTGTCAAAATCAAAAAATACCACGCATTTATTTGAATTAATTAATTTCATAGTTTATTTAAAGATTCCCGGTACGGCTTTGCCGCAAAAAGAACATTTTCCTTCCTTTATATTGCTATCCAAGATACTAAAAATATCCCTTTTAAGTAACATCTTCTTGCATCCGGGACAATAGGTATCACTGCCAAACCCCGAAACATTCCCGGCGTATATGAAGTTAAGCCCGGCATCTTCTCCTATTTGCCTTGCTTTCTTCAAAGTAGGTTCCGGAGTGGGGCTATGATCGCTAAATTTATAATCGGGATGAAAACCCGAAACATGCCAGGGGATATCCTTATCAATTCCCGCGATAAACCCGGCTATGGCCTTCAACTCTTCATTCGAATCATTTTCCCCGGGAATAACAAGGGTAGTTATTTCAACCCAAATTCCCAGGCCATGCATCAGCTTGATCGAATCCAAGACAGGATTAAGCCCCGCGTTGCATATTTTCCTGTAAGATGCTTCTTTAAAAAATTTCAAATCCACGTTTGCCGCATCTAAATACGGGCTGATCATCTTAAGCGGCTCTTCGCCCATATAGCCATTAGTAACAAAGATATTCCGCAGCCCTCTGGCTTTGGCTAACTTGGCAATATCAAAAGCATATTCAAAAAATATCGTCGGTTCGGTATAAGTATAAGATATACTGCGGCATTTATTGGCCAGTGCCGCTTCCACAATTTCATCCGGAGTGGCTTCCTTCGCCTGCGTGTTTTTCTCCGGTTCCTGAGAGATCTGCCAGTTTTGACAAAAACCGCAACGGAAATTGCATCCAGCTGCGGCAATAGAGAAAGTTGAACTTCCGGGCAGGAAATGGTACAAAGGTTTTTTCTCAACGGGATCAACGTGTGCCGCGACTATCCTGCCGTAACTAAGAATGAATAATATACCGGAGATATTCTGGCGAACCCCGCAAAAACCAAATTCCCCGTCCTTAATCCGGCAAAAATGGCTGCAAAGAAAACACCGAACTAGATCCTTGTCGAGTTTTTCGTAAAACAGCGCTTCTTTCATTTCTTAATGGCGCAAAACTTTCCTTAGCGAAAGATACGGCTCTTAATGTTTAACGCCTTACCCTAAACAGGGTTTTCTTCCCTTATTCGCTTTTTTTGAACGCCAATTAAGTTTTCCTCTGCGTTTTCTTTTTCCCATAGTCTTAGTATTTGTAGTATTTTGATGGTACCGACTGTAATATATACCTTACTGCCTCATTGATGCATTCATTTATTGCCTTATCCAACGAAAAACTTGCTGAAGCCTGGGCCTGAACGTGGCCTACGGAAAAAACCTGAGAACTGGCATAATCTGCGATGCGTATTTCTAAAGCTACATGGGCTTTATTGATAGACGGCCCCAATAGCCCGCCGAACTCTCCGCTTGCCGAGCCTCCGCCTCCGCCTATGCCTAAACGGCCCCCTGACTGGCCTTGCGGTTCAAACTCAACCAGTGTTATGGTAAGAATAAGATCTGCCTGTTTAAGCGCCGGTTCACTGACTAAGAAACGTTTACTTTTTAAAAGAGCGCTTATCAATCTTTCACGCAAAGCGAGGACTGCTTCTTTATCCGCCTTGGCTGCTTTCACTTCAAAATCCGCAACCGTAATCTTGGCTTTCTTTGCGTCAGAAATAAAAAGTACCTTTTTAAACGAAGAGATACACCCACAAAGGTTAAATAAAACAAAACAAACCGCGACTACGAAAAATATTTTCTTCATTCTAAAGAAGGAAGGCCTATCTGACACAGGCAGGAATTATTTATTGTTGGCCGGATCCAGCCGCAGGTGCTTGTTGTTGCATATTCTCCGGAGTTACCTGTTCGCTAGGGGCTTCCTGAGGCGCAGCAGCAGGTGCTGACTCGGGTTTCTCCAAGCTGACATTCTTTGCGATATTTTTACCGTCTACTCCCGCGATGTAATCTACGCTCAGCGTATCTTTTGGCTTTATCCCATCAATGGTTTTGATATTTTCATAAGTCGTTTTTTCGTCAGCGCTAACAACCATCTCTTTTTCCTGGTCCGTTTCGTAATCCAAATATTTGATGGAAATGGACTTTGAAACCGGATCAACCGAAGCAACCTCTCCCCAGATCCATTGAGTTTCCGGTTCGCTTGGGAGTTGAGCTGTATCCTGGCTTTGCGGAACGACTGTACCATTTGATGCCACAGGCTCGCTTGAAGGTTGAGTTGTATCCGGGCTTTGCGGAACGAGTATCTCCTTTGATGCCGGTTGAACGTTGTTTTCCTGCGAATTATCCTGGGCAAAAACAAAACTTATGAATAATAATGAAACCAGAATTGCCAAAAACGATATCTTATGGATTTTCATCGTACACCTCCGCTTATAGTTTTCAAATAAAAATATCACATAAAGGCCGATTTGTCAAGTCAATGAGCAGACAAATCATTCCTTTGCTATCGCCAAAACGATTACGCCGGCTAAGATCAAAATCGGGGCCGAGGCACCTTTAAAGAACAACCAGGTTTCGCGCCACCATTCCAGTTTTAGCAAAAGAAATGCCGCGCACCCTAAGAAAATCAATCCTAAAATAACTTTGAATATCATGCCTGTTGTTTTGGCCATATTTCACTTATGCTGATGGTTTCGACTTCCATCTGCGATGGATCCAACCCCACTCCGCCGGATAACGGCGGATATAAGACTCGATAATAGCAGTTAGCTTTTGGATATTGATAAGTATGGTTTCCCGGGAATTTGCCCCTTCCTCTAACGCCATCTCCGGCTCAAAAACTATATTATGCGTATCATCGCTCTGGCGGATAATAAAACATGGCAGCAGGGCTGCCTTAGTGCGCTGGGCCAAAACAACCGGTCCGGTAGCGGTAGCGGCTTTAATCCCGAAGAAATCGACAAATACGCCAGCAGTCCCGAAATTCTGGTCTATCGGAATAAACACCGCCTCATTGTTACGTAATGACTCTATCGTAGAATTGACGCAGACATTGCGCGGTTGCGCATAAATTGTTTTAATGCCATAACGGTCGCGCATTTTTAAGAAAATATCTTCTACTTTTAAATCCCGCATTTGCCGCATTATTCCCGCACTTTTATACCCTTCCAAACTGAGTTTACCCAGCAGAAGGGGAAAATTACCAAAATGCGCGCTCACCAGAATTACCCCCTTACCCTTGGAAAGGGCATTATCCAAATACTGTCTTCCCACGATCTTAACCCGTTCCCTTAAAACTTTGGGCTTATTCATCAAGTACATAAGCTCGATCGCGCTTTTTGCCATATAAATAAAACAGTCCCGTGCAATACGGTCTAACTCTTGAGCGGATTTATCCTTGCCAAAAGCAATCTCCAGCGAATCACGCGCGATCTTTTTTTGTTTTAAAGCAAAGCGGTATGCTAATGACGCTATTCCGTTTGCAAAACCATAGAGTAAATATGGAGGCGTAATTTTCACTATAAAAAGGCAAAAACGTAATCCACCCCGGGCGAAAAAACGGCTGATAGAAGTACGGATCTTTTTATAATCCATAGTTGGCAATTATAACTTATACCCGATTTTACGCAAGAATTCTTTTCTCCAAGCGATATCGGATTCTATTTCTATGCCTTTCGGCTTATCCCCATCAATTACCCCTATTATCCCTCTTGCACCGGATTCATTTTCCGCGACTATAACTTCGATCTGGTTTGCGGTTGCGCAATAAATATTGCAGACCTCGGGGATATTCTTTATGGCATTTAATACATTTATGGGATAAGCGTTTTTCAAGAAAACAAGGAAACTATGCCCCGCTCCGATGGAAAGCGCGTTCTCCGCGGCAAGCTTCTTTAATTCCCCATCATTGCCTTCAGATCTTACTTTGCAGGCTCCGGAAGACTCAACAAAAGCAAGGCCGAATTTTATCTCCGGCACGGCGTTAACCAGAACTTCATACAGATCTTCTACGGTCTTTATGAAATGGCTTTGGCCAAGAATAATATTAATCTCTTGCGGCTTATTTATCTTGATCGACTTTAACTCCATCATCGCTCCCCCCTCTGACTGTAATCTTACGGAAACCCGAGAAATATATCGGAGATGATACCTCGTAAACTTTTGTGGAAACAAAAATAAAGTCGGGTTTCCCTAATATTTTTAAAGGTACGCTCAAAGTTAAGGTTTCTTCGGATAAATTAACTTTTACTTCTTCTGCGCTGACTTTCCTTGAACCATCAAAAAGGAACGCTTTATCATGCTTACTCACCATAAAGATCTTCGGCATTCCCGAAAAAGGAGTTTTATAACTATAACCAAAAAGATAAGTAAAAGTAGAGATATACTTAACCGCCTCCTTTGGCTTATTTATCCGGATAACAAGATAACCATTATCGGCCGTATATTGAACCTGGCCAGTATTTTTATTTTCGGCGTAATCTCCGAACAATTCATTTTTGCGCGCAAAGGCCAAAAGATAAAATGCGCTGGACTCTGTCTGACTGCGATAGCTAAGTATTGCCCGATGCTTCATCTCCAACTGTTTGCTATTCAGTCCAAGTTTCATCCAATTAATATCGCTAACTAATTTTTGAGGAGGATCGAGGATTAATTCAGGATGATAATGCCTTGGGCTCGGCCACCCCAAATAATGCACCAGATAAGGATAGAGTTTCGGGCGGGGAATTTGATTTTCTAAATCCGCCAAAGCCACTTGCAGGAATAAATAGAGGCTCTTATGGTCCACATTTACATCTGCCGGGTGTGAAACAAAAATTTTATCCGGCTTATAACTTATCAAAACGTTCTCTATGTCATTCAAAATACTATCCCCGATATAAGGGGCATTAAAAGAAAGGTTGGTTTTGTAAGGGACATGTGATATATGTGTCATGATGCTTTGATAAGGATGCGCGCTTCCCCAGTAACTACGCAATATGGCAAAGGTGCCAAAGTCGGGGTACCCTAGAAATGTAAGGTTATTTTCACCAACCCCCAAAAGCTTCATCGCTTTTTTTGCCTCATTCATCCTTACTTCACCCATATGAATGAACTCGCCTTTTAAAAAGGGGATGCGTTTTTCATATACAATAAAGGAAAGTTGATTGTGGTCGCCGTTCGTAAGGTAAACTATTTTTACCTGCGCACCATTACTTACTGCGTCCTGGATCACCCCTGCGCAGGCAATTGATTCATCGTCGGGATGAGGAGCAAGGATCAAGATACGCTCTCCTTTCTTAATGAAAGGGCCTCCTGAGCGGTTTTCCTGTTTTGGAGCCGGCTGCATAGCCATGACCGCAAGAGAACAGGAAAAAACCAGCAAAAACAGTAAGATTATCCTCTTAAGCATAGTGTTCATTTTATCATATAAGCTGAAATGAGTCGATAAATAAGATGTGATCGCCCACATAGAGCCGAAAGAATAACTTATAGCCCTCCGAGGACAAAGAGAAAACCAATACTCGCGACTAACCCCATAAAAGAACCAAAATAGAATGCTGCCTGAGGCCCAAAAGTATCCCAGAGCATCCCGGCTATTATAGAGGCGGGCAACAGTCCTATACCCACAAGCGTGGCGTGCAATCCGATCGCAGTCGCCCGTAAATTCGAAGGCGCTATATCTGCAACCAATGCTTTTTCCACACCCTCGGTAAAACCTATATATAAGCCGTAAAGGCCAAAAAGGAGCCACATATTCCCCAACGAACTATTGCGGGCAAAACCAAAATAAACTAACCCATAAAATAAATACCCTATGACCAGAAGCTTCTTCCTTCCGATCTTATCGGATAAGCGCGAAGCTGGGTAAGATACCAAGGTATAAATTAAATTATAAACTAAATAAAAAAGAATTACCGTGGGAAGGGAAGCGCCCAAATTTTTCGCCCTAAGCAATAAAAACTGGTTAGATGAATTACCTAAAGTGAATATAAAAGTAAAGATGAGAAAGAGTTTGAGCCTTTTATCCAGCGCTCGCCAGCTGAATTTAATTTTTTCGCCATGGGTTGCTACTTGTTCTTTCTTCTCTTTTACAAAGAATAAAAATAATACCCCCAGAAAAGCCGGTATCAACGAGATCAAGAAAATAGTTTTGAAATTTCCTTTATAATGCGTGATCAAAAAGTATACCAGGATCACCCCGATAGTAGCACCCAACGAATCCATAGCCCTATGTAAACCGAAAGCTGCCCCCCTTCTACCTTCTTTAGCGCTCTCAACGATCAAAGCATCACGCGGGGCAGTACGTATCCCCTTCCCAAACCGGTCTATTACCCGGCTAAACATTACCATTCCCCAACTGGAAGAAATATACAAAATAAATTTACCTACCGTAGAACTAAAATATCCTAATATCGTAAACGACTTTCTGCGTTTGATCTTATCCGAAAAATAACCCGAGAAAACTTTCAACAGGCTGGCACTGCTTTCAGCTACGCCTTCGATCACGCCTAATATTGCCGGGCTTGCTCCCAAGACAGTAACTATATAAACGGATAAAATAGGATAAACCATTTCACTGGAAATATCCGTCAATAAACTAGTGATCCCCAATATAACGATATTAAACATATTTTATTTTCGTTCTTTCCTTAAAAACTGCGGTATTATCCCGCCCAATGCCATTATCAGGCAAAACAAAATAAAAATATCTCCGTAACGAGTATAGAAACTACGGATAGACTCCGGCATAAATATATATTGAGTAGCAAATCCATCAACAAAGATACTATTTCCTGTTTTATCCCTAACCAACGAAATGATCTTTCCCGTTGGAGCAATAAACCCCGATACGCCGGTATTAGCTGCACGGGCCAAGTAGACGCGGTTTTCCACTGCACGGAAAACCGATGCCTGTAAATGCTGCCATGGAGCAGAAGTTTCTTTATACCAGGCGTCATTAGTGATGTTGACGAGGAACCTCGCTCCTCTCTTAACGAATTCTCTGGCTAATTCAGGAAAGACATCTTCAAAACAATCAAGCACGGCAAAACCCGAAGGAAAAATAGTATATTCCTTACCCTTTTTAATATCCCCGATGGGCACGACTTTTTCTAAAAAAGGAAAAATATTTTTTAAAGGGATATACTCGCCGAAAGGGACCCGATGCAGCTTATCATAACGGCGGGTAATTGCCCCGCTAGCGTTAATAAATAACGCGCTGCCGAAGTAATCATCACTCTCCTTAACCACCGCTCCGATAAGCAAGGGGGTTTTTATTTCTTTAGCCAAAGAGAGGATTTCTTCATATATTTGATCGTCCTCGCCCAATATTCCGGGCGCAGCCGCTTCCGGCCAGACGATCATCTGCGGATCATCCTTGGCTGCCAACCGGGAAAGTTTCAGGTATTTCGCAAGTGTAAATCCGCTGTATCGTTCGTCCATTTTTAATTCCTGCGGGATATTCCCCTGAATAACGGATATTTTCATTATCCCTGATTTCTGGTTGTAAACGTATTTATCTGTTATCCTAAAATAGCCATAACCTAAACTTAAGACCAAAACTGCGATTGACAAAATAAGGGTAATTTTGAATCTATCCTTTAGGTTATTCTTTATTGACCAGATTATTTCTACAATTGCCACATTAATAAACATTACCAGAAATGAAACTCCCCAAGCTCCGGTAATATCCGCTAGCTGGATCGCAGGCAAATTAAGCTGCTGGGAGTAACCTAAAAGCGCCCAGGGGAATCCTGTAAAAAGGTGGCCCCGGATGTATTCCAACAGGACCCAAACCGAAGGGATAAATATCAGAGTATAAAACGTGGAGTGCTTAGTGCAAGGGCGGATGATCAGGCCAAATAGCCCAAAGTATAAAGCCAGATAAAAGATCATAAAAATTGTTCCGCCTAAAGTAACGTGGATCAGCCAATAAAGAATAGCCGACCAGAAAATGATACCGGTAAGAAAAAATAAAAAGAAGGCGCCTTTGAGAGATTTGCCTTCAAGCGCGAAAAACAACGGTACAAATCCGAACCAGGCAAATAACCAGAGATTAAAAGTTGGAAACGATAGGATAAGTAAAACCGCAGATAATAAACAAAGTAATAAATCTTTGACCGGCGACCGGCGACCGGCGACCGGCGACTCTTTTATTTCCCGCAGCATTTTTTATATTTCTTGCCCGAACCGCAATGACAGGGATCATTACGGCCCACTTTAGGATGCGTTGATTGGACCGGTTTTGATTGAGGCGCTTCCTGTTCTGCCCCCTGCTGGTCCGAAACATTCAACGAGGACACTTCAGGATGGCTCAACTCCTGCCTTTCTTCGCTAAAAACCCCCTTAAAGCGCGCGGGTTTGGCCGGCTGGAGTTTGAATAATGTTTCCACTGCTTCCTCTTCAATAGAAGCAATCATCTGGCTGAACATTTGGAACCCTTCACGCTTATATTCTATCAACGGATCACGCTGCCCGTAAGCGCGCAACCCGATACCCTCGCGCAGGCTATCCATGGCGTAAAGATGATCTTTCCATTTCGAGTCAATGATCTGGAGAAAAACCATACGCTCAAGATGGCGCATCAGATCCAACCCCACGGACTTTTCTTTCTCTTCATAAGAAGCAAGAGCAACGTCATAAATTTTATCTTTCAACTGGAGATTCTCCAAACTCTCGAGTTGCTTACCTTCAATATTAAGCCCAAGTTTCAAGTTTATTATGTTCAGCAGCCCCGCAAAATCCGGCTCCTGTTTACTGCCCATATAATTATCAACCAAACTGTCAATTGAACCTTTAAGCATATCCAGCATATTTTCTTTTAAATCCGCGCCCTCGAGGGTTTGTTTACGCTGGCTATAAATTATCTCCCTTTGTTTGTTCATAACATTATCGTAATCAAGAAGCTGCTTTCTGATCTCAAAGTTATGCTGCTCAACCCTTCTTTGCGCGATCTCAATGGAACCGGCAACCCAGGGATGTTCAATGACCTGCCCTTTTTCCAACCCGAGTTTTTCCATAAGGCCGATGAGCCTGTCGGAACCGAATAACCGCATCAGGTCATCTTCAAGTGCTACATAGAATCTTGAAGAACCCGGGTCCCCCTGACGGCCGCTGCGGCCGCGTAACTGATTATCAATACGCCGGGATTCATGCCGCTCGGTGCCTAAAACATGCAAGCCTCCGAGGCTGACAACTTTCTCATGCTCTTCAGCCGTCTCTTTCTTGTATTTTTCCAGCAGTTTCTTATATTCTTCCTGATAGCCCGGATCTTCGGGTTTCATTTTCTGTTTGATCACATTCCGGGCGATAAACTCCGGGTTACCGCCCAAAAGGATATCCGTTCCGCGGCCGGCCATGTTAGTGGCGATAGTGACACCTTTATACCTGCCGGCTTGGGCGACAATATGAGCTTCCATTTCATGGTATTTCGCGTTTAAAACCTGGTGCGCTATGCCGCGCCTCTTCAGCAAATCAGAAAGATGCTCGGACCTATCAATGGTTATAGTCCCCACAAGGACGGGTTTGCCGGAATTATAAAGTTCGGCTATTTCCTCAACCACGGCATTGAATTTTTCTTCCCGAGTTTTATAAACCCTGTCCGGATAATTCGACCGGATCAAATTCCTGTTTGTCGGTATTGTAACCACATCCAACTGATAAATACTTTTAAATTCATTTGCTTCGGTGGAAGCGGTCCCGGTCATCCCTGCCAGCTTTTCATACATACGGAAATAGTTCTGGAAGGTAATTGTGGCGAGCGTCTGGTTTTCTCTCTCGATCTTTAAGCCCTCTTTTGATTCCACTGCCTGATGCAAGCCGTCCGACCAGCGCCTTCCCGGCATCATCCGGCCGGTGAACTCATCCACAATAATGACCTGTCCGTCTTTTATAACATAATCTACGTCGCGTTCGAAAAATTCCTTGGCCCTTAGGGCCTGAATAGTGTGGTGCCTGTATTCGATAGTTTCGATATTGTGCAGGCTTTCAACCCCCCAAAGTTTTGCCGCCTTGATCTCTCCGTCTTCGTTCATGGCAACTGTCTGGGCCTTTTCATCCGCGACATAATCGAATCCCTTAGACAGGTCTATGCCTTTATATTTGGCATCGATCTCATCTTTTTCGGTAACCCGCCTCCCCTTAAGCTGTTGTGCTATACGTTCGGCGGTATAATATTTATCCGTTGATTCTTCGGCGGGTCCGGAGATAATTAATGGGGTCCTGGCCTCGTCAACCAATATGGAATCAACTTCATCAACTATGGCGTAATAAAAAGGCCTCTGCACCAGATCATCCAGATTATATTTCATGTTGTCGCGCAGGTAGTCAAACCCAAACTCATTGTTGGTCCCATAAGTTATATCGCAGGCATACCCGATCTTTCTTTCTTCATCAGACATATCATGCTGGATCACCCCGATAGAAAGGCCGAGGAACTCATAAATTGGCCCCATCCATTCCCGGTCGCGCTTTGCCAAATAATCATTTACGGTAACCACATGCACGCCTTTTTCGAGAAGGGCGTTTAAATAAGCCGGTAATGTTGCTACAAGGGTTTTTCCTTCTCCGGTTGCCATTTCGGAGATCCTTCCTTCATGGAGGATTATCCCGCCTGCGATCTGCACGTCAAAATGACGCAGCCCTATTGTACGGCGTGATGCCTCCCGAACTACCGCAAACGCTTCGGGTAAAATATCCTCAAAAACTTTATTTCTCACGTTTTTAAGCTTTTCTTTTATTTTTTCTTTTTCTTCGGGGATGGCCACAGCAAGCATTTGTTCTTGTAATTCTTCTATGTCCCGCTGATAAACTTCTGATTTTTTGCGGATATGTTCTTTAAATTCACCAGATTTACCTCTTAACTGCTCATCGCTTAGCGCGGACACCTTTTCTTCCCATGAATTTACCGCGTTAACAATCTTAGCCACTTCCACCATTTTATTCATTGAAGGACTGGGCATCTCCGGATGCAAAACCATCTTTACTCCGGGATAACGCTTGCTGATCGCGTTCTGCTTACTTTTTAAAATTGATTGTTTTATTAATTTAAGCATATTTTATATCGTTTTTTGTTTTTTCAGGTACGCCTCGATAAATTTATCCAGATCTCCATCCATAACCGAAGCGACATCCCCGGTTTCAAAATCAGTACGGTGGTCTTTAACCATACTATAAGGATGCATTACGTAAGAACGGATCTGGCTGCCGAATTCGATCTTCTTCTTTTGTTCGGCTCCATATTGTTTTTCCAGTTCTTTCTCCTTTTTCTCCCTTTCAAATTCATAGAGCCGCGCCTTTAAGATCTTTAAGGCCATCTGCTTATTCTGGTGTTGGGAGCGTTCATTTTGGCATTGGGCCACAATGCCTGAAGGGATGTGCGTAATACGCACTGCCGAATCTGTGGTATTTACGCTCTGGCCGCCGGCACCTTTCGAGCGGTAAACGTCGATACGCAGATCGGAATCTTCCACCTTTATGTCAACATCCTCTTCTATTTCAGGGATAACATCTACGGAAGCAAAAGAGGTATGCCTGCGCTTATTGGAATCAAACGGCGATATACGCACCAGGCGGTGGACCCCGCGCTCTGCTTTTAAATAACCATAAGCATATTCGCCTTCAATTATAGCCGTAACATTTTTAATGCCGGCTTCTTCGCCAAAAAGTATGTCCGTGGTTTTAACGGTGTATCCGTGTTTTTCGGCAAAACGGGTATACATGCGAAAGATCATGCTTACCCAGTCGCATGACTCCGTGCCTCCTGCTCCGGCATTAATACTTAATATTGCCCCCGCAGGATCAAAGCGGCCATCGAGCAAAGTTTTAAACTCCAGCTCCTCGATCCCCCGGGAAAGCAGATCAACGCTAAGCGCTACTTCTGAAATTAACCCTGCATCCTGGCTCTGGAGTATTCCGGTGAGCTCTTTTAATTCCTGGAGTTTTTTTGAAGCTGTCTCCCACGGCTCGACACTGAATTTGAGGCCTTTTAATTCCTTTACTACTTTGGTTGACCTTTCGGAATTATCCCAAAAACCTTCCTCCGACATTGATTGGGTCAACTCACCGATCAACTGCTTCTTTTTATCAATGTCAAAGATAACCTCTGAGGTTACCCAACTTCACCTCTAATACGCTTATTTTTGATTTAACATCTTCAAACATATGCTTTTAGATCCTTAAGTTTTTCTTATGCCTTTTAAAGCCATCATAAATTCATCGCGGTGATCCGAGAAAACTGTAGCATCTTCTACGCTGATCTTGCCTTCTTTGACGAGTTTAATTAATGCCTGGTTAAACGACTGCATTCCAAAAACATCACCGTCTTCAATAAACTGAGGAATATCCCAGATCTTGCCTTCTCGGATCAAGCGGCTGATAGTAGGCGTAAGGAGCATAACCTCGGCAGCCGGTATACGTTTGGTTCCGTCTGGAGAAGGAATAAGCCTTAAGGATATGACGCCTTTCAACAAACTGGATAACTGATTGCGGATCTCCTGATGCTGGTGAGGTTGGAAAAAATTTACTATTCTCTCTACGGTCTTGGAGGCATTTACCGTATGCAGCGTACTTAAAACCAATACCCCCGTATCAGCGGCGGTCATGGCCGCGGACATTGTTTCCTGGTCGCGGATATTACTGATAAAAAGTACATCCGGGCTCTGTAAAGTAAAGGCTCTTAGGGCTGATGAGTATGTAGGGACATCCATACCCAGTTCACGCTGGTTGATCACTGAATTCTTATCCCTGAATGTAAACTCAATGGGTTCTTCAATGGTCAGGATATGTTTTTTGCAGTTTGCATTGATATATTCGATCATGCTGGCGATGGTCGTAGATTTACCGCTTCCCATCGAACCGGTCAAAAGTATCAACCCCCTTGTTTCAAGGGATAGTTTCTTTAGTGTTTCAGCGGGCAGGTTCAACTCCTCAAAAGTCTGGACCTCGCTTCGTACGTTCCTTATGACCATTGAGGGCCAGTTCCTTTGCCTGAAAACACTTACACGGAACCTATGGCCGAGCTCTTCAACATAGACCGCGAAATCCACATCAAGAGAATCTCTAAAGGTCTCTCTTTGTTTGGGTGTCGTCAACTCGGCAACCGCATCCATAACATCGTCTACGGATAACACGGTAGTGTCCACCGGTATAACTTTTCCCGCAAGCCTTAAATGAGCAGAACCTCCTGCGCGATAAAATAAATCCGAGGCGTTCTGGTCTACCATTTGTTTTAATAATTTCTTTATACTCATATATGCCCTCTTAATTTGTTATTATACCATTTTCTTGATTTTTGTAGTAGGATTAAATTCCATATATTTAGCCAGCATTAAGCGGGTTTGCGCGTCCAAGGCAGGGGCAGAACCAAGTATCAGGATCACAAAAGGCACTATCCCCCACTCCAGGATCATTATTACGTTCTTAAACCAATTGATATATTTAGGCCGCGGCGGAAGTATGGTGCGGCTTAATATTATCCAGGCAAGGCTGGAAGCAAGAGTAAAATTCAAAAGCAAGCCGGTGATCTTGGGAAGGTTATACCCTATGGACATCTGGTTAAAAAACGCGCCCCCCAACAATAAGGGCAGCGGTGCCAACAGGAATAAAAGGATCGACCAGATCGCCCAGGTAACATGGCTCTCAAGAAGCTGGAAAGAACGCCTTATTTTAGTCAAAAAAGAGATATCTTTATGCTCTAAGAAGCCTGCCACGACAAAAGGCAGGTTCTCAACCCCCCAAGCCCATCTTCTTTTCTGCTTATATTGTATGGCCACGGTTTTGAATAAATTATGAGAGTATGCCACATCCATGGAAACAGTTATATATAAAGGTACCACCCTGTAATCCCCGTTATAAAACAAGAATGCTTTCCAATATATTACAGAATCATCCGAAACCATATTCACCGGCCAGTAGTCGATATCAACGAGAGTTTTAAAGCTCATACTGTGGCTGGAAAAAGTGACGAATTTTTCAAGGCGCATGCTTTCTATCATTTGGCAAAATGAACTGCTGATCTCAACCAGGCGCGCGAAGGAAGGCGCCTCCCAGATATTATTGTTGTAGACCGGAATTGGCTGGTAACTTGCCTGATGCGGCTTATCCGAAATCAAGAAATGATATGTCAGGCAGCTGAAATATTTTTTGTCCACGCAGGTATCGGCATCAAAACAAGAGATGATCACGTTTTCATAGGGGATCTTTTTATCATCCAGCAGTTCTTTTGCTTTTTTTGCCGCCCAAGTGGCGTTGGCACCCTTTGTGCGCGATTCCAACGGGATATTGTCAGGATGGAATGTGGTCAGGAAAACAAAGAAATCTTTTTTGAACTCCGCTTCAATTATTGCCGCGGTATCTTTCGCTTTTGTATTCCTCTCTTCGAGCGCCAAGACCACGATCATTTTTTCTTTGGGATAATCGCAGGTACGCAACGCCTCAAATGAAGGCCTTAAAATCTCCGGCCCCTCTTTATAAGCCGGGAATATGACCAGATGGTAAGGGCCCGGGCATTCTTTTCCGGAGGGAAGCGCCTTGCAATCCATGAGCCAATCCCTGTTCCTTTCCTTATATAGTCTATGGTGGGCAATTACAAGAAGCGTAGTCAAATAGGTGGTCCTTATGATCCAGTAAAAATCAAAAATGATTATAAGCACCGCGCAGAGAACGGGTTTTATAACCGCAAGCACGATAAAAAATAAAAGTATACCCCAGGAAAGGGAACCCGGCAATATCTCAAAGAATCTTTTTATCTTATTCTGTCCGTTCATTCTCTTTTGTCTTGATCAAATTCTGGAAAGGAAATGATTTCGTATTCAATTCCAACTTATAAACATTGTCATAATAATTTTCATCCGAAGCCTTCTGTGAATCCAAAAAGTAAAGCACGTCTTTTGTATCATCATAAAAAACCGTGGTATTCTTTTTGTTAAGACTGGCTAATTCCACAGGCACTGCCTTAGGCTGCGCCTCCAGGGCATCGATTGCTTTCTCCGTAACCACTATAATATGATAACTATCCGAGTGCCAGAAAACATCAACTATCCTTGTATCGGCGAGGTTCAGCAGTACGGCTGAATCAGGGATGGGCATCCCCTCTTCTAACTCCAACGTAACCACCGCTATCTGGTTCAAGTTATAAAAAAGCAACTTGCTTTTATTGGGAGAAAGCTTCCATTTCTTAGGATGCGGGAGCATTTCGGGAAGCGTGCCGATATCCTGAAAATCCTCTCCGTCAAGGTCCGATTTATAAATTACGTTTTCTTTAAAGTCTACGTAATAGATCCTCCCTCTCTCTTTGTCCACCCAAAAAAATGAGATCTTTTCCTTATTAAGCTTCTTGACATTCGGCCTTAAAGGAAAAAGAATGATCTTATCCAGCCTATTCACCCGCCTGCCTTCAACGTTTGTATCAACAGACCAGGAATAATGCTTTTCCAGCTCGATCCTGACATTATATTTTCCGGGGAGCAATTCTTGTATCGTAACGGGAGTTGTTTTATCAAGGAGCTTGCCGTTAAGGTAAACATTTGCTCCGGCAGGCTGGGTCTCTATGGCAATTATCCCGGTTTTAGTAAACTTTAACGTGCGGGGATCGAACTTATAACCAAGGGCATAAGAAAGAATATACGGCAACCCAGCGAAAAACAGAAGGACGCTGGTATAAAAAAGAATTGCCCTTATTTTTTGCTCGCGACGCACAGCACTATCTCCTTCTCTAACCTCAGAAGCATCTTCTTATTTTCCCTGCCCAGCGCATACCCGCCCAAACTTAGATCATTCTTAACTACGCGATGGCAAGGGATGATCAACGGAAACGGGTTATTTTTCAATATCGTGCCCACCGCCCGGTAAGCTTTAGGTTTACCCGCTTTTTGCGCTACCCACTTGTAACTGCGCACCTGTCCAAGAGGTATTTTTGAAACTACGGCATAAACTTTCCCGGCAAAAACAGTAAATTCCTTCACTCTATCTTCCAATTACCCTCTTTCTGTGCAATAAGTGGTGATAACTTATGGCAAACCTGTGCGCTTCATCGCGCACCCTGCGGATCAAATTAAGCGCTGGCCTATCCGACTTGAATTTTATCGGCATAACTTTACCTTTAGTATATATGTTCTCTTCTTTTTTGGCAATGCTTACTAACGGCAAATTTAACCCCAATGCCTCAAGCTCTTTTTGGGCGGTCATCAGGTGCCCTAACCCGCCGTCAATTAAAACTAAATCCGGCAGAGGCAAATTCTCTGAAATGAGCCTTTGATAGCGCCTCCTTACTACTTCAGCGAGCATTTTGTAATCATCGATACCTTTGACGGTCTTGATCCTAAATCTCCTGTAATTATTTTTATCGGGAATGCCTTTATAAAAGCTCACCATCGATCCGCACGCTTCCTGCCCGCTTATATTGGAAATATCAAAAGCCTCTATCCTCTCAGGAAGTTTTTCCATATTAAGCAGCTCTTTTAAACCTTCAAGCTCATCATAATCGCCTGAACCTGCCTGTACCGAATCGATCAAACTTATGGTAGTGATCTGGTCGCGTATTTTAGCCGCTTCTTCATACTGGCGGTTCTTCGATTTTATCCGCATAAGCCGTCCCAGTCTCCTAAGCAAATACCCTGTCCTGCCTTCTAAAATCATCCTTATGCTTTTAACCAGAGCGGCATAATCTTTTTTGGATATTTTTCCTATGCACGGCGCGGGAGATAAATTGAGCCGGTAATAAACGCAGGCTTTTTTAGGAAGTTTCCTGCAGGAACGATATGGAAAAGTACGGCGAATAATGTTCAGAGCTTCCCTCAATAAATTCGCACTGGTGTAAGGCCCGATATAAACCGAACCGTCATCCTCCTTTTTACGGGTTACATAAATCGCCGGATATTCTTCGTTCGTGATCACAACGTACGGAAAACTTTTGTCATCCCGCAAAGAAATATTGTACTTCGGTATATATTTATGGATCAAGTTTGCTTCTCGAAGGAGTGCCAGGCTTTCCGTAGGGCACAATTCATATTCAATAGTAGCTACATGTGACATTAAAGCCACGGTCTTACTAGAAAGGTCTCTGCCAAAATAACTAATCAGGCGCTTCTTAAGCGACTTCGCCTTGCCTACATAAATAACCTGACCCGTTGCATCTTTCATCAGGTATACGCCCGCGGCATCAGGCATTGCGCTGGCCTTCTTTTTTAAACCAACTGTATTATCCATTTAATTTAACTTAACCTTCACTGGCGGCTGAAGAATTGCCTTTTACGGCGCGCCCTGCGCCTTTTCTTATCCAAGCCAGCAATTCCCCTGCCTCGTGGACGCGGAATATAAAACAGAAAATAATATAAGAAGTCATCCCTGCCCCAACTGACAAAACAAGGCTCAGCAGTTTATTCAACTCAATTCTGGAAACAAAATAACAGACCAGCCCCATGCAAACACTGGAGATCGATATTTTTATGAATGATGCTACGATATGTTTTACTCCAAAATCCCCAATCCTTTTCCGTAAGATAACAAATAAAATAATAAAACTGTTTATACCTGATACTGAAGTTGCCAAAGCCAACCCGGCTATTTTCATAGGAAATATGAGTATGGAGCATAAAATGATATTCGAGACTAAAGTTACTCCGGCATTCTTGGTCGGAGTCACGGTGTCTTTCAGCGCGAAAAAACACGATTGCAATATTTTAACCGCCCCGTAAGCAAATAACCCGATACTGTAATAAAAAAGTGCCGAAGAAGTAAGGTCCGCGGAGTAACGGTCGAATTTGCCCCCGCCATATAAAGTCGTGATGATCTGATTTGATAAAACCATAAATGCCACTGAAGCCGGGATCATGACAAATGAAGTCGCGCGCAGCCCCCAGGAAAGCGTGCGTTTTAGATCGTTATGATCATTATCCAGCGCCTGTGTTGAAAAAGTAGGCAAGATCGCCTGGGAAAGGGCATTGCTAAAAATACCGATGGGGAATTGGATCAAACGGTAAGAAAAATATAAGACCGCTACCCCTCCGTCTCCTACAATAAAACTTAAAGACCCGAATATCGAATCAACAAAATTATTCAACTGGTAAATACTGGAACTGATTACCCTGGGCAGCATGAGTTTGCCGATTTGACGTGCCCCGGGATGGTCAAACTTCCTGAATAACTTAAGCTTAAAACCTTTTTTGAAAAGAACGGGGATCTGGACTGCCAGTTGCAAGACCCCGCCCACCAGCACGCCTAACGCAAGGCCCATAACCCCTTCTCCGAAAATTAGCGCGAAGACGATTATGGAAATATTCAGAAGACAAGGCGCAAAAGCGGGAATTGCGAAATGTTTCAGGGAATTAAGTATCCCCATGGAATAAGCCGCCAGGCATATTAAAAGCACATAAGGAAAGATCACCCTATTCAATTTTATGGTGGTCTCTAGTTTATCGGGTGAACTGATGAACCCGGGAGCGATGAGGCGGACAATTACAGGAGAAAATATTATCCCAACCACCGTAATAACCATAAGCACGACAAGCAGAAGGTTTAACACTACATTCGCCAGCTCCCAGAACTCCTCTTTTGTATGTTTATGCGCGTATTCGCTGAATACCGGAACAAAAGCGGCATTGGTCGCCCCTTCCCCCACCAGGTCACGGAAAAGGTTGGGGATACGGAAGGCAATAACAAATGCTTGGGCGTAAAGATATACTCCAAACAGGCGGGCAATAACTATATCCCGGATAAATCCGAGTATGCGGGAAATTAGGGTAGCCGTTGCGATAACTGAAGCTGACCTGGCTATAGATTTATGGGTTGACATAGGTTTATAATTATGTTATAAAAATACTGGATTCGTTCACTAAAAGGAGAAAATCAAGATGCCAAGACGCAGAACATCATTAAAAAGAAACCGCCAGAACCTGAAAAAACATTTACGTAACTTAAAAGTAAAAGTACAGCTTAAAAAAACCCTGAAATCACTTCAGGAACTGCTGAATACAAAAAACCTCGAAGAAGCCAAAAAAGTCATCAGTAAAGTTTTTTCCCAGCTGGACAAAGCGGCGAAAAAGAATATCATTCATCCTAAAACAGCCAGCCGCAAAAAATCACGCCTGATGAAGCGCATTAACAAGGGCGCATAAGCTTACAACCAATTTTTCCAGAGCAAAAACGGGCTTTAGTTTGCCCGTTTTTATTTCTATATCGCATATCAAGAAAAGCTTGAGCCTTTTTTTAAGCTCAAGAGAGATCCCTGTTGACCTTTCCCATTCGTGGCGCAAGCCTCCCAAGATCCTTTCCGGCCTTTCCCCTTCTCTTAACAACTGGTTCAATATCGTAAGCGCGGAATCCGGCCTTTTTGACTCTATGCACCGGCTTAGCGTAAAGGTACTTATCTGGGGTTCTTCCTTAAAACGGAGCACTTTTGCGTATTTTAAAGCGGCATTGATAAGGGCATCTCTCTTATCAACCCGGCTGGCATCCAAAACAAGAACTACATGTTCCTGAGGTTTTTTGATATATTCCATCAAAAAATCCTTTAAAACATCTTTCAAGCTCTGGGCTTCTTTGATAATAATTAACCTTTTTGCATTGTTCCCCGGTAGATTTAATAATTTTTCCTGCAGATTTTTTAAGGTAAGGTCCCTGGCGTAAAGGGTATCAAGATTGAATTGTTCCAGATTTTTAGGTAAAAGGGTATTTTTAAGTTTCTTCAGTTGGATATCTTTTGAGGCAGGATCGTCACCGAGGAATAAATAGACCATCGCATTACCACTGTTCAACAGCCCGCTCAACGATCCTACGGGCAATGTCCGTCAATGCGTTATTGATTGCCGTGGCTTCCGAAACTGAACTTGAGCCCGAGACATAATAAGTAGTATCACCGGTAAAACTATTTTCTTCCCAAACTAATTTATCTTCTTTTCTATCCCACATCTTCATATTAACGACAATACTGACCCTATACTGCAGGACATTGTCGCTATTGTCATACCTTAACGGATCCTTGCGAAAATCCACTAATTCCCCCTTTAAGATCAGGTCGGCATCATCCATCTTGACCGGCTTAAGATTTCCGTCAAAAAGGAATTTGTTGACTACGGCAGAGGTCACATCCGATTCAAGGTGCGGCCGGTAAATATGATACTGGCTGCCGGTGTTGAATTCGCTGGTAATATCGGTCTTATTTACGAAAGGGGTAATATATATACTCTTATACTTATCGGAGATCATCGAACGAGTGGTATAACCGCAGCCAAAAATGGCAAATGGCAAGTAAAAAATGGCAAGTAAAAATAAAACTTTCTTTAAGTAATTTTTCATTTCTTCATTTTCTCCAACGCTTGCAGTTTTTCCACGGCCCTTGCCGCCCACTGCGTATCAGAGTAATTATTGATTATGTCGGTGTAATAAATTTTAGCTGCCTCAAAGGCTTTCTGCTTTTCATAGAAGACAGCGATCTTATAGTTGCTGGCCGCTTCTTTTTCTTTCAAGTTCAAAATGTTGCTCTCTGCTTCTTTTGAGAGGACCGCATCAGGATGCTCACGGGCAAACTCTTCAAATTTCTGTTTTGCTTCCTGCATGGCACCCTGATCATATTCCGGGCCCTGAGACTCCGCAGCGCGGCAGGTGGCTAACTGGAATTTTGCCGCATCCGCCCATTCACTGGTGGGGTAACTTGAGATAACCTTGCTAAATGCTTCTTCCGCCTCATAATAGCGCAGTGAACCCTTTAAAACAAGACCCAGTTTATATTGCGCCTTTGCTGCCAACGGGCCATAGGTAGAATTTTCAACTATTTTAGTGTAGATCTCGATGGCCGGGTTCTCAACCGGCAGAGTAACGCCCAGCGCCTTTCTTTTCGCGCCATTCATAAAAGCTTCCGCGATCTTATACTCGCGCTCATTGATCTCCTGTATCCTTTCGGAAAAAGGATACTTATCGATCACCTTCTGGTATGCCTGAAATGCCTCATAAGGATTACCCCGCTCCTCCTCAATTAAACCCATATAATACTGCGATTCGGAGGCTTCAAAGGATTTAGGATAAGACTTAACGAGTTTCCTGAACTCGCGTATCGCGTCGTCATATTTTTTTATATTATAGAAACTTTTGGCATACTCAAACTGCTCTTTGGGAGTAGATTTGGGTAAGCTTTTGGGATTTACGAACTTCCCGCTCTTAGGGGTCCAGATCCAATAAGGATAGGCCGGGGTTAAACCCAAAGTGAGAAGTAAAAATAGTATTAAGATTATGCGCTTCATAATGTTTTAACTTTAACATAAGGGGCAGGTTTTGTCAACCCTGCACCTTATTCCCATTCACGCTTTTTAACCCTTGGATACTCACAACAACCTATTTAAAAAGGGGACGGGCTCCAAGGAGCCCGTCCCCTTTTTTAAGATTTTACTTAAATAACTATATTAACGAGTTTTTTGGGAACGATGATGAACTTCTTCACTGGCTTGCCTTCAAGCCAGGATTTAAGCTTATCATCAGAAAGGACGAAAGTTCTAAGTTTATCTTCGGAGAGATCAGTAGGAATATCTAACTTTGAACGCACCTTACCATTCACCTGAATTACTATTGTCACAGTATCTTCAACCAACATTTTAGGATCAAAGTTAGGCCACTCTGCTTTAAATATACTTTCCTTATTGCCCAAAGTAAGCCAGAGTTCTTCAGCAAAATGCGGAGCAACCGGAGAGATCAACTTAACCAGATTACTATAGACTTCTCTATCCGCTCCCTGCTGGTAAATTACATTGGTAAGCTCCATGAGGGAAGCGATCGCGGTATTGAATTTAAACTCTTCCACGTCTTCAGAAACTTTCTTTATAGTTTTATGCATTACCCGGATAAGCTCCGGGCTGGCCTTATCTTTTAAATTATCCTGAATGCGCCAGACGCGGTTTAAGAATTTGAATGCCCCTTCTATCCCCCGGTCATCCCACTCCAGTTCTGTTTCCGGAGGAGCGGCAAATAAAATAAACAACCGCAAAGTATCGGCACCGTATTTCGAGATTATGGAATCGGGGTCAACAACATTGCCGCGGGACTTTGACATTACTTCCCCATCTTTTAGAACCATACCCTGGGTTAAAAGACGCTTGAACGGCTCTTCAAAACTGATCATCCCTAAATCTTTAAAGAATTTGGTAAAAAACCGCGAATACAACAAATGCAATATGGCATGTTCTATCCCACCGATATACTGATCCACCGGCATCCAATATTTTGCTTCCTTTACATCAAAGGGCGCCTCCTTAAATTTCGGTGAACAGAATCTTAAAAAATACCAGGAAGAATCAAAGAAAGTAGCCATGGTATCGGTTTCGCGTTGTGCCGCACCCTTACATTTCGGGCATTTCACGTTAACGAATTCTTTCACTTTTCCCAGCGGGCTGCCGCCTTCTCCGGTAAACGGGGCATCAGCAGGCAATTCCACAGGCAGATCTTCGTAAGGCACAGGGACCACTCCGCATTTCGAGCAATAGATCATGGGAATTGGGGTACCCCAATAACGCTGGCGCGAAATAAGCCAGTCGCGCAAGCGCCAGTGGGTCTCGATTTTACCGATCCCCTTCTTCTCCATCCACTCTGCGATCTTTATTTTTGCTTGGGCATTTGATAAGCCGTTAAATTCTCCGGAATTAACCTGCACACCATCGCCTTCATATGCTTCATTCATGACCTCAAGAGAATCCGGTCCTTTTATGACAATTCGCATCGCTAAATTATGTTCTTTGGCAAATAAAAAGTCGCGTTGATCATGCGTAGGCACTGCCATGATCGCACCAGTACCATACTCCATCAATACATAATCCGCGATCCATATCGGCACTTCTTCATTATTTACCGGATTGATCGCGAAAGATCCGCTGAATATCCCCTCTTTCTTAACATCCGAGGAGGAACGCACCACTTTACTTTCTTTAGAAACTTTTTCGATGAATTTCAGGACTTCTTTTTCTTGAGGTTTACCTTTAATGAGTTCTTTGACCAAAGGATGTTCCGGAGCCAAAACAATATAAGTTGCTCCGAAAATAGTATCAACGCGGGTGGTAAAAACAGGAATGATCTTTTCTGAATTTTTAAGGCGGAAATAGATCTGTACGCCTTGGCTCTTCCCGATCCAATTTGATTGCATGGCCAAAACCCTTGAAGGCCACTGTTTCAACTGATCCAGGTCTTCCAAAAGCCTTTGACGGTAATCGGTGATCTTTAAATACCACTGCTCAAGGTCCTTTTGTTCAACCTCGGTATGGCACCTCCAGCAGCCTCCGTCAACAACCTCTTCATTGGCAAGGGTAGTCTGGCACGACGGACACCAATTGACATTTGAGGCTTTCTTATAAGCCAGCCCCTTTTCAAACATCTTCAGGAATATCCACTGGTTCCATTTATAATAATCGGCATCGCAGGTGGAAACTTCTCTTTCCCAGTCATAAGAAAAGCCCATTTTCTTAAGTTCAATGCGCATCCAATCAATACATTTATGCGTCCAGATATCCGGCTTGGTCTTATTTTTTATCGCCGCGTTCTCCGCCGGCTGGCCAAAAGCATCGAAACCCATCGGATGCAATACGTTAAAACCCTGCATCATCTTGAACCGGGCAGCCACATCGGCAATAGTATAATTGCGCACATGGCCCATGTGGATCTTCCCCGAAGGATAGGGAAACATCTCAAGTAGGTAATATTTTTTCTTATCAGGATTAGCGCTGACATTAAAAATTCCCGATCCCTGCCAGCGTTCCTGCCACTTTTGTTCTATTTCTTTAAAGTTATATTCCATTTTTATTTTATGCGCGCCGGAAGTAGCGAGATCATTGTCTTTATGCCGTGCAAAACCGTTTCCACGCTGCAAGGTTTGGCTAAATAATGGTCCGCTTCCATATCATAGCTTTTTTTTACCGAAGCTAAGTCCGAGCTGGTGCTGATGATAATAACTGGCCGCCACCGGTCATTCATATTGGTCCTGATCTCCTTTAAAACATCAAAACCATTGAGTTTCGGCATGAGCAGATCCAGCAGGATAATATCAGGGTTACACTCTTTTACCATCCTTAACCCTTCTTCTCCGTCAAGAGCTGTACAAAGTTCATAACCTTCGCGCTGCAAGGGTGGTTTCAAAGCATCGATTATCTCTATGTCGTCATCCACCAAAAGTAATTTATACGCCATCTAATTTCCTCCTGTCAATTCTTTCTTAATTTTCTTACCAATTTTAAATTATTTATATCTGCCGTTACGGTATCTTTGGGTGTTTCCAAAATAAATGCGCATTTTTTTAACGCGGGATGATTAATTATCCTGCGCATCCCCTCCATGCCGATATTACCTTTACCAATGTGCGCATGCCGGTCAAGCCGGGACCCAAGCTTAACCTGTGTATCATTGAGATGTATCAGCTTGATCAGGTTTAAACCGGCTAAAGCCTCTATCTCATCCAACATGGCCTTTAACCCGTCTTTCGAAGCCAGATCGTATCCGGCACCATAAGCATGCGCGGTATCAATACAAAGAGCAACGCGTTCTTTTTGCTTGATCCCGGCTAAAATTTCTTTATGATGGGTAAATTTATACCCCAGCCATGAACCGGAACCGGATGTATTCTCAAGCAATATCCCCACTTTTGCGCTTTTAGTTTTATCCAAGATCCTGTTTATAGCATCACTGAAGCGGGCAATGCCGGCATGCTCCGAAGTCTCCTTATGACTGCCCATGTGCGTGACAATATAGTCCGCATTCAATGCTTGGGCCTCAAGGATATCTTCAATATAAGCCTCAATGGAACTTTCGTAAAGCCTTTTATCGGGTGAAGCAAGATTAATTAAATAAGAAACATGTATAAAGAACGGATTTATTTTGAATTCTTTAAGGCGCATTATAAATTCCTTGGCTTCTTTCGGGGTTATTCCACCTTTTCTCCATCTCTGGGGAGAACGGGCGAATATTTGCATAGTATTACAGCCCAGCTCATGCGCAGCAGCAGGCGCGTCAGAAATTTTCTCAATCCCGGAAATATGCACCCCTAAGATCATAGTGAAATGATTATACTCCACACCTAAAATAGCGTCAAGGTTATAGTTGACAATCGTTTGGCTGAATGTTATATTTTAAAGACTATTCCAACTTATTCGGGGCTGTAGCTCAGCTGGGAGAGCACTTGCATGGCATGCAAGGGGTCAGGAGTTCGATCCTCCTCAGCTCCACAAAATTTCATATTTCCATTTGCCGAGGTGTCGGAATGGCATACGATCCGGTCTCAAAAACCGGTGGGTTCACGCCCGTGAGGGTTCAACTCCCTCCCTCGGCACTAAATAGCCCCGCTAAAAGCGGGGCTTATTTTTTTAAATAATCCGATATTTTATTATTGATCCTGCAGGAAATTTCTTTGTAACCTGCGGCATTAGGATGAAGAAAATCACTCTTCATGGAAGGATTAGTGATGATTTTGTCAAGGACGCAAGGAATGAATATCGCATTTTTCTTAGCGGCAATCTTTGCAAGCTCGCCGCGGTAAGCCCTCATGAACAAACCCGAACTTATATCTACGATCGCAACCATTGCGCCTCTGGCTTGAATTTTATCGACCATTTCTTCGGTATTCTTGATGGTATCCTGCATAGGGACATTCTTTATAAAATCATTGCCCCCAAATTCAATTAAAACCAAGCAGGGATCCTTCTTTAATACATCGTCCTCCAAGCGGACAAGCGCTTCGGTTGAGGTATCTCCGCTTATACCCGCGTTTATAACCGGAATACTCGTTAATTTCCCCAGCTGGGCCGGGAAATCTTCTCCGGCACCTGCCCCATAGCCAAAGGTTATGCTATCGCCAAAACAAATTATATTTTTGCCTTTGGAACCAAGATTCTTAATTTCCCGTTTTCCGCATCCGACAAATGCTAAAACGCATAAACTAACTAAAGTTAGAAATAATGCCCTATTTCTTCTCATGCCTTAACCTCAATTGCCCGCAAGCGGCATCAATATCTTCTCCGCGAGGCTTTCTTAACGTCGCGTGCAAGCCGTGTTTCGTTAAGTGGGCCTTAAAAGAAAGTATCTCCTGCCTTTCCGGAGGCTCGATCTTCAACTCTTTAATGGAGTTCGCCGGAATAAGATTCATTTTGACCAACCTTAACCCTTTTAAGAGTTTGACTAATTTTTGCGCGCTTTCAAGGCTTGAATTAAATCCTTTGATTAAAATATATTCAAAGGTGATCTGCCGGCCTGTTTTCTTGATATACTCTTCACAGCAGGCGATCAACTCTTTTAAAGGATAAACTTTATTCACCGGCATGAGTTGCGAGCGCAGCGCGTCATCAGCTGCGTGCAATGATATGGATAATTCAATTTGCAGGCCTTCAAGTGCTAACTTTTCTATTCCGGGAATAACTCCACTCGTAGAAATAGTTATGCGCCGCGAGCCGATACCAATGGCGTCAGCGGAATTGATCACTCTTACCGCTTTCATCACCGCATCATAATTATCCAGCGGTTCACCTGTGCCCATAAATACAATATGCGTTATTTTTTTAGGATGTACCTGCTTATTCAGAAATAAAACCTCTTCTATTATTTCACCCGAGGTCAGGTTCCTTTCAAACCCTTTCATCCCGCTGGCGCAAAATGAACAGGCGTATTTACACCCCACTTGCGTTGAAATGCAGGCGGTTACACGGTTTTCCGACGGTATTATTACCGACTCCACCAGCTCTTCGTCCTTTAAAGCAAAAAGGAATTTCTCTGTCCCATCTATGGACTTAGAAGATTTAATTAGTTTTAGGTCTAATATACTGAATTCATCTTTAAGCTTCTTGCGCAAAGTAACCGGCAGGTTAGTCATGACATCAAAATCAAGAGCGCCTTTTTTATAGAGCCACGAGAATATCTGTTTGGCATGAAATATCTCTTCTTCCCAGTTAAGCATGATGTGTTCCAGCTCACCAAGGGACAACTCTGCAATATTCTGCATAGGTTTATCGCTTTCTTAAAATTTCTTTATCTACTTTGCCAATGCGGTTCTTGGGTAATGCGGGAAGAAACTCAAATTGATGCGGGATCTTAAAATGCGCCAGATGTTGACGCAAGAAATAACGTAAATCTTCTTCGCTAACGGTTTTATTTTCTTTTAAAACTATAAATGCCTTGGGAACTTCCCCTCTTAATTTATCAGCCACTCCTACCACAGCAGCTTCAGCTATATCCGGGTGTTTGTAAATTACGCTTTCTACCTCCGGCTCAAAAACTATCTCGCCTCCTACCTTGATCATCTCTTTTTTTCTGCCAACAATATAAAGTAAGCCTTCTGCATCAAATCTTCCCAGATCTCCGGTATGGAACCAGCCGTTCTTAAGCGTCTCCTGAGTCAGAAGCGGGTCTTTTAAATATCCGTCGGTAACTACCCAACTTTTTACCACTACTTCGCCGGTTGAGCCGGTTTTTACTTCTTTATCTACGTCATCGAATATTTTTACCTCGGTCCAAGGTAAAGGCCTGCCTACACTTTCAATGTTTTTTGAACCCCGCGGCAAGACAACGGTCGGAGCATTGGTTTCAGTCATCCCCCAGCCGTTTAAAAGATGGGCATTGGGGCAGAATTGGTGGAAGCGGCGCAAGGCATCCGCTGAATTAGAGGCGCCAAAAGTAACCATCCAACGCAAAGTGGATAGATCGAATGTTTCAAATTCTTTTAACTGCAAAACCGCATAATACATGGAAGGAACGATCCAGAAACAGGTCACTTTAAAAACAGGAATATTTTTCAGGAACTCTGTAGGGATAAAGCGCTCCATTAAAACAAAGGTTAAACCGTGATAAACGCAATTCTGGATGTAAATCAACCCACCTAAATGAGAAAACGGCAAAGCGCAGAGTGCCACATCATCTTCCTTTATCCCGCCGACGAAGAAATCCATGGACTTTGGAGGCGCGCTTAACTGCAAATAGTTGATCAACACACCTTTGGGTTTTCCGGTTGTGCCTGAGGTGTAAAATATTATCGCGTAATCTTTATCTTCTATTTTGACTTTAGGGATTTCAACATTAGCTTCCTGCATCAGGTCATTGAAGAAAAGACACCCTTCTTCTTTATCCTGACAGGTAATTACCTGTTTTAGGTCCGGGCACCTGCTTTTAAGGCTGCTTATAGATAAATTTGCTTTTGGTTTCAGGATCAGGAATATTGCTTCAGAGTGCGAAATACAGGAAACCAGCTCATCTTCGGTAAGCATAAAATCCAAAGGCACGCTGGTGGCACCGTTTATCCAAGCCGCAAGATAACTAAAAATATACTCCGGCCAGCTGGGTAAATATATAGCTACCTTATCGCCTTTCTTTAATCCTAATTTTCTTAAAGCAGAGGCAAGACAAAAACTATTCTCTTTTAATTGCTTAAAAGTGGTCTTTTCCCCTCTAAAAAATACTGCTGTTTTTGAAGGAGTTTTCTCTGTCCTATTAATTAAAATTTCCGCAATATTCATCTTTAAAAACCGTACCAATAATTTATCAAAGGCTTGGCACCCTCTGTTTTATCCTGCACGATATTCTTGAGTTTAGTGTACTCCAGGAACCCTTCCCTACCCAACTCTTTACCAAAACCGCTCTGCTTAAATCCTCCATAAGGAAGCTCATTAAAAAACATCCCATAGGTATTTACCCAGATCGTTCCAGCGTTGATCTTATTGCTAAGCTCCTTGATCTTGGCACTATCTTTGCTCCAGATACAGGCAGCTAATCCAAACTTGGTGGTATTTGCCAGATCTACGGCTTCCTGCAAAGAAGAAAATTTATTTATGCAGGCAACCGGGCCAAAAACTTCCTCCTGAAAAATATTTGATTTGGGGCTTACTTCCCCCAGTACTGTGGGCTCAAAGAAAAATCCGTCTTTTAACAAACTGTCTCCGGGGATATTTCCGCCGCATAATATCCTGCCGCCTCCCCTGACTGCTTCTTTTACAAACTCAGCCACTTTCTTCCGCTGGGCGTCAGAGATTAACGGCCCCATCTGGGTTTCGAAATCTTCACCCGCTCCTAATTTAATCCGCCGGGCGTTCTCCAAGAAACTAGTGACAAATTTATCATAAATCTTATCGTCAATTAGAATACGCGACATGGCAGTGCACATCTGGCCCTGATTCAGAAGTATAGAACACAGTGAGCCGTTTACCGCAGCTTCCAGATCGCAATCTGCCAAAACCACGCTTGCCGACTTTCCGCCTAATTCTAAGGTGAGCTTTTTGACATTATGCGAGCTATATTCCAGTATCTTTTTCCCTACTTCATTACTTCCGGTAAAAGAGATCATATCAACTCTTTTATCCGAACAGAGTAATTTACCTATCTTTTCACCGCTTCCATTTAGCACTTTAAATACGCCTTCGGGCAAACCCGCCTCATGGATTATTTTTTCCAATTCCAAAGTGGTCAAAGGAGTTAAGCTTGAGGGTTTTAAAATAACCGCATTTCCGGCGGAAAGTGCCTGGGCTACTTTCCAAGAAGCAATTAATAAAGGATAATTCCAAGGCACGATCAAAACTACCACTCCCGCCGGCTCGCGAAGAAGTGAAGCATTCACTGAAGCGATCTGATTGGAGATCTTCTTTTCCTCCGGCTTAAGGAACTCTTCTAAATTATTGGCAAAATAATTAAAAGTCTCGGCTGATGAAGGAATATCCATAAAAGTGGATTCCTTGATCGGTTTTCCGGTGTTTAAAGTTTCTAATTGCGCCAACTCTCCGGCTTTATCCAGAATACCTTGGGATATCTTTAAAATAAAACTTTTGCGCTCTGCCAAAGAAAGCTTTGGCCACGGGCCGTGGTCAAACGCATTGCGGGCGGCACTAATCGCCGCTTCTACATCCGCGTCAGAAGCAATATTAATTTCCGTGATCAGTTTTCCGTTTGCCGGATTAAATATCTTCTGTTTAGCGCTCATTTGAATTTGACCTGCTTAAATAATGAAAATAATCTGGTAAAAGGCACATACCATTTGGAAAGCTGCCCCAATTGTCCGGAAAGTTTCATCTTTCCCTGTGTAACCGCGACAAAACAATCCAATTTCCCCAAGAAAACCTGTTCCCATACTACCTTAGGAGCAGAAATTACAAAAGGCGCATTAGCATCATTATCCAATCGGATAATTTTGCCTTTTTCAAAATTAAATTTATAAGCTTCATTCGTATCATCCAGCTTAACCGCAAGCTGCACGGTTAAATCCAGTTCTTTGCCTTTGACTGCGATCAATTCATCCTTATTCACCAGATCCACTATGGCCTGAATATGCTCGCGGCTGAACATAGGGTAACTGATATCGTTTTTAGTTAACTCGCCTTTTAATGCTGAATCCAATTCATCAGGATTTTCTTTATTAAATAGCCGGGCAACAGAAGCAGTACACACTGCTTCTTCCAAAGCTTCGGTCAAGTTTAGCGCATCGGCAAATTTATCCGCTATGGCAACACTTCCGTGGTTCTTTAATACCACGAGGTTATTCTGTTTTAAGGCATCGATCACCAACTCCGGCTGGGTAACCGTGGGTGTTTCCTGTTTAACTACAGGAACCTCGCCTAAGTAAAACTTGGTTTCAAAAGTCAGCGCTTTTAAATTATCATTCACGGCAAAATATCCGTTGATCAACGGTGGATGACAATGCACCACTACTTTTGCCGGAAAGTTTTTATAAACTAAAGCGTGAAGCGGCAATTCTGAGCTTGCCGGCTTGGGATCTAGAGATTTCATGCTAGATAGATCAACTTTAACAATATCCCCGGCACTTAAATTACCTAAACTCGTGCCGGTTGCCGTGATCAGTATCAATTTATCATCAAGACGAGCGCTGATATTCCCGGATTTAGCTACGGCAAGGCCGGTTTCATAAAGCCGCCTGCCGACTTGCATTATTTCATTTTTCAAAAGGATCTCATTCTCTGGCATTACCCACCTCAAGATAGATATGTTTGGTTATTAATTCGTTAGGTGTTACGTCAAAAGCAGGATAATATCCTTTCACTCCTTTGGGCGCAAGCCTTACCCCCTGAAATTCCAGTAATTCTTTATCCGGCCGGATCTCTATCTTTATATCATCCCCGCTTTTTGCTCGTGATGGCGGAGGGCATAAAACATAAAAAGGTAAATTAAAATATTTTGCCAATAATGCCAATTGATAAGTGCCGATCTTATTGGCAATATCCCCGTTAAGCGCTAAATTATCCGCTCCTACCATGACTTTAGTTACCTTACCCAGTGACATAACGTGTGCCGCCATATTATCGGTTATAACAGTAACATCCAAACCTGCTCGCTGTAACTCCCAAGCAGTTAGTCGTGAACCTTGTAAATAAGGACGGGTTTCTGTGGCAAAAAAGCTTACTTTTTTATTTTGTTCTTTGGCAATCTCTCCAATTAAAGGCATTAAACCGCTAACATTGCAATGAGTTAAGATAACATCCCCGTCTTTTAAAAGCCCAGCTGCCTCTTCTGCTTGTTTTATGCGCGCATTCTTTAAACCTTCCAAGAAACCAAAAATACATTTATCAACCGGAGCTCCTTGAGCTGCCCAGCCTAAAACCATATCGGTTAAAACTTTAAAAGGCAAAGTAGGACGGGCCCTATTTAAAGTATCGGCAACTTTTTCCAGATCTTTTTTTTGCTCCAATGAGAGCAGAAAAGTATACATTACCAATAATACCTGCCCCACTGCGCGGGTCTTCATATCCTTGATCGCCTTGGCTGCCTGTTGATAATTACGCGCCTTGATATATTTAACTTTTTTAGGCAAGAGAGTTTCATCAAGAATGTAGATCACATTCTTCTTTAACTCAATGGGCCAGAAAAGTGGAGAAAATTTCATTATTTACCTTCTAACTTTTTTACAGTTTCCAATCCAATTTTAATTACATTGGATTCTGCCATGTAATAGAGCGGGTTCATAAAACCCATTTCACCCGTAATCACATTATCGCTCACTGCTAAAATTGAGCCAGCTTTAATTTTATAAGTCTGGGCAATTGTCAAGAGTGTAGAAGAAACCATATCCACGGCCTTGGCACCCTCCTTGCGTTTTGCCTCAACTATCTCTCTTGTTTCGCGTAAAAGCGCATCCGTGGTCCAGCAAACCCCGCGGTGCACATTTAAACCCATGCCCTTGGCGATCTCATACATGGTATCAGAAATTTTCTTATCACTAACCGTCTTAAAGTTCTTATCCACATAATAAGGAGTGACCCCATCACCGCGAATGATCTCATCTACCACGAATAGATCGCCGACTTTAATATTCTCATCCAACGCCCCGCAAGTACCGATACGGATAATATTCTGAATACCCGCATTACACATAACCTCAGTAGTAATGGAAGTGTCTGTTGAAAACCTGCCGCCATTGATCGCGGTTATTTTAATTCCTTCAAAATTTCCGGTGTACATGGTATATTCCATAAAAGAAAAATTCTTCACCGGATTTTCAATTTTCTTTAACAAAACTTCCAACCTGTCCTTTGGCCCGGGGACAATGGCGTATTTTCCTACATCCTGCGGCCGAAGCTGAACCATAGCCGTTAAATCCTTACCTGTTAAATGAACTTCTTTCTGCATCTGCATTTTTTTCTCCTGTTTTGGGTTTCAAACTTAATTATTCTGCTTTTTCAATATGATCAAAATTATACCACTGTCCGTTCTCATCTCCCGAATATTCAATATTCGCCCTGATTATGTCATTTGGATTAATTATCAGTTTAGCATCCACAAAATCCTTTCGCCTTATAGCGGTGACTTTAATTATTTTGCCCGGAGCATAAACATCACAGGTCATTTTTTCAGAGATCCCCGGTTTTATCATTTTTTCTACCTTAATTATCTGTATTGTCATATTCACGGATATCAAACCCTCTGCAACATATTCATTCTTAACCGGCGTTTCATTGATTTCTAAAACCTGCGCTTTTATCTGGCAAACGCAGTTAGGCGGATAAATAGAAGCCATTGCATTTGAACAAAATAAGATAAAAATAGCTAATGAGATAAAAATGATCTTCTTCATTATTGCCCCCTATACATAAGCACGTTTGCTTTTTCCAATGTAATTAGTCCTTCTTTAACCATCTCATCGAGCAAAGGTACGAACTGGCTAATCTTTTCTTCGCTATCCACTATTTCAATAACTATGGGCAGGTCTTCGGAAAGCCTGAGCAGTTTTGTGGTGTGCATATGGCTTTTGCATCCAAAACCCATGAAGCCTTTAATCGCGGTTGCCCCGGCTAAGCCGTTTTTCTTGGCTAAATAAATTATCTCTTCATAAAGCGGCTTTCCGTTCCATTTATCCGCTTCTCCGATGAATATCCTTAAAAGTTTTCCATCCGCAGGAATTTTCATATTGCCTCCATTAAATAACTTCACCTATTAATGAACCTACCCTGAATAATATGAAGCCGAATATCACACTTGCGAATATATTGGTAAATGCCCTTGCTGCCTGCCCGTTCTTTAACAGGCTGTCGGTTTCAAAAATGAACGTAGAAAAAGTGGTAAACGCTCCACAGAAACCGATCATCAAAAGCAGCCTTAAATCCGCGTTTAAAACGAACTTCTTCTCAGCAAGTGAAGCAAGGAAACCCAGAATGAAGCAACCGGAAAGATTAACTACCAATGTACCATAAGGAAACCCGGTTCCACATATCCTATACACTGCTCCGGCTAAAAAATACCTCGCCACCGTCCCCGCCGTGCCACCGATTGTTAAGTTTAATAGTTTTTGCATAATCATTCTATCTATCAACTAGCAGTTTGGTTGGCTTGTTTCTCGCCGTAATCCACCAGCGCCTCGCTGCAATGATCGACCAAACAGCCTCGATGAATCCAAATGGCCAAGCCCCTTGAAGGAATCCATAAATCGATGCCAACACACATCCTCCAGCAAATGCTAAGATAAACCAGTGGCTTCTATGTTCTAACGCATAAAACACCAGCATTGCTGTAACTGAAAATAATCCAAAAATTGTTAATGAATCCATTAATTAGAACCATCCCCTTTATTTTTTAAAAAATCAGCGATTTGTCTTATTGGAGTAGATTTTGAATATTGCAAAATAACTTTGCCAATTAAATCTGGCTTCTTTATAAAACCAAAGTACCTGCTGTCCTGGCTTTTATTTGAATTATCTCCCAAAAGATAATAAGAACCATCGGGAATTTTTATTGCCTGTTTTCCAAAATCACCACCGTTTAGATAATATGTTTCTTTGGGCAGCCCGGGAATCAGGGTTAAATTATTATTAATGTAAATTTTCCCGTCCTTAATTTCTAAATTTTCATTGGGTAATCCAATTATCCTTTTACAAAGTAACTTTTTATGCCCGGATAGAGTTAATTGAAAAACAACAATATCGCCTCTATCTGGTAATATAGAAGCATATGCTTTTTTATCAATTATAATCCTTTCATCTTTATTAATCGTAGGGGTCATCGTATCCCCGGGTAATTTAAACGCCTGATAATGTTGCCTATAACTTATTACCACCGAAACTGTAGTTATTATTGCGATACAGCTGATAATTATCCCGGTAATTACGATGGCTTTACCTTTCAAGGCTCCCGCAGAATGCCTTATTTTATTTAATGCGATAAACCCGATTATTAAAGCAATTAAGTTTACGGGAGGAAAAATATAAATCCCCAGGATTGCTAACACTAAACTTATAACTGCCATTTTACTTAATTTCATGCCTCTCCCTTATTATTTAATTTAAAGAAGGAAAATTAGAACCGTCCCCTCTATTTCAGCCGCCACCGCATATTCTAATTTTGCGGATGATTTGGCATGTTTTGAGCAGGGCGTTTGCAGGCCGAGCGGGCAAGGTGTCCCGAGCAAAGCGAGGGACGAGCGAGGCCGAAACCCGAGCGAAGCTGGCCACGCTGGGGCCAGCGAGCGTCCCTGCGAAAAACATGGCAAGTCAGACGCAAAATTACAAAGAACCACTAAAACCTAAAACCGGGGACAGGCCCGAAAATCGGGCCAGTCCCCATTTAAAACAATTTCTCTAAGTTACCACCTAAGATTGCTTCTTTATCTTCTTTAGCAATATCTAAACTCTGCACAGCGCCAATCGAGTTGCTAATATCTTTCTTTGCCGGCCAGTCGCTGCCCCAAAGCACATGTTTTGCTCCCACCAGCTCAAGTGCCAGATCAAAATTACTCTTTATGGTATTCCCTCCGGTATCCAAGTAAATATTTTTCAGGTAATCCGTAGGGTTGCCTTTTAAGTCCTTCACAAAATTCATCCCGCGCAACATGGAATAAGTAGTATCAAAACGCTGCTGTAAATAAGGAATGGCTCCGCCGAAATTGGCAAACACGAACTTTGCCTTGTAGTCGCGCAATACATCACTCATCAAAAGTTTTCCGATGCAAATGGTCATGTCAAAAACGTATTCAATAACCGGAGTAAGCAGTGGATCCTGCACGCGCTCAAATCCAATGGGGTTGACGATCTGGGAATGGACGAATATGGGGATATTCCTCTTCTCTGCCTCCCTATATATAGGTAAAAACAACTTATCATCCAGATACCTACCATTATAACTTGAGGCAAGGGAAAGTGCTTTAAATCCTAACTCTTCAATTGCCCGCTTAACCTCATCAATCATCTTCTGTGAATCATCTATGGGCAAAATTGCCGCACCGATAAATTTCTTGGGGTAACGTTTAATGATCTTAGCCACATTATTATTATAAAGCTGGGCCACCATACTAAAGCTGCCAAGTTTTAAATGAGCATCGGAACTAGGATAGGACAAAACTGCTGCCGTAATCCCAGTCTCATCCATCATTTTTAACTGTGCTTCAATATCACCCCACCCTTTATGAAAAAAGTGGGCGTTAGTGATAATTTCTTCCGGTAACCAATGGCTGTGTGCGTCTATTATCATTAATGCTCCGTGCTCTTTAAGATACGCTCAGTCATTTCTTTCTCATAGAGCGCCTTTATATCATCCAAGCTCTTTTTACCGAGCTCCTTTACAATCGCCTTCTCAATTGCTTTAAGTTTCAATTCCAAAAAAGCATAATCAGGCTTGATCTGTTTTCCTTCGAATTTCTGCTCTAAGCCGTCCATCTCCTTATTAAGGATGTAGGCTGCGAATTCGGCGATGAACTTATCCGACTTCTTATCCTTATTTTTAGACTTCAACTCTTTCAGGATGAACTCATCGATCTCTATCTGCGTGAATTTGCGCTCAATTTTATCCAGCGCTTCCTTTGCGGTCTTATAGAACCAGATCAGGTAGCGCTTCTTTAAATTCTTAATATCTTTTGCATCCATATTATTTTTCTATTAATGTAACCGTGTCAAAATATAGGGTTCCTTTTGCTTTTGGCCTGGGTTCAAACTGAAAACTCTTTAAAGGAAAATCCAAGGTCGCGTTCTTATCAGCGCCATCCGGCTGCCAGTCTCCGCGGGCAAAAAATTTGTCAAAACTGCAGATAACCTGTTTCCATCCCTTAGTATCATCCTTAACCATAAACCTCCATAGTTCATTGCCGTTATCTTTTATGTCAAAAGCAACATCCGTGCCTGAGGCCATGCCATACATATAAAAAGATATTGCCCCATATTTATCCCATTTGATATCTTTTGATTTAACCAGCCATCCTGCATTCTTAGCATCCAAACCTTCGCCTTTGGCAATATACATATAACCGTCAGCAACAGCATCATAACCAACCTTAATTGACTGTTTGCCTGTTTGTTTGATATCGGTTGAAGCAGTTACCTGAACGGTTGAGCCGTTACCCGCGCCAAAATCCACGGTTCCATCAGCCCCGCCGGAAATTACACCTTCAAAATCTTCAATTAACAGGGATTGTTTCTCTGCAAAACAAAGTGCGCTTGTTACCAGAATAAACCCTAATGCTAAAATCGCTAACTTCTTCATCTCTTCTCTCCTTTTATCTTATTTCCCGGGATGCGCCTGTTTAAACGGTATAACCGGAGCAGTCCATGGTGTTTGTTGATTAATAATTGCTATCTCCAACGGGCAAACATTGGCCGGAACGGTTAATGCGAATTTTACCGCATTTTCAATGGCTTCAGTTGACATTAAACGCGAAGTATCCGCGGTGATCTCCTTAAGTTTGCCGGTTAGGTCTGTATCAGTAACTCCGGGCAGCAATGAAGTGATCTTGATCCCGTGGTCGCGGATTTCCCAAAAAAGCCCTTTTAAAAACGCGCGTAGCCCTACTTTTAAAGAACTATAGACTAAGAAATTACGCGGTAGCGGGTCGCAAAGGGTAGAACCGGAAACCATATTAATGATCGCACCCGACTTGGCTTTAATCATATCGTTAATTACCAAGCGGATCAAACGCACATAACCTAAATAATTGGTGTGCGCTAATCTTTCAAAATCCTCGATCGGCTGTTCGTGGAAGGGATACTGGCTGGAAACACCGGCATTATTGACCAATATATCTATCTTACCGAACTTTTCTTTGGTTTTATTCACCAGATTTTCCAGATCTTCCAGTTTTGCCACATCGCAAACTATAGGCAGCACCTGAACCTTATATTTCTTGGCAATTTCATCGGCAGTTTCTTTTAACGGGCCTTCCTGCCGGGCGGCAATGGTCAAATTGATCCCCAAACTGGCACAAGTAGAAGCAATAGCCTTACCTATTCCACGGCTTGCTCCGGTCACAATTGCTGTCTTCCCTTTTAAATCAACTTTATTCTCCATATATATTCTCCTCTATTTTCCCGCTGCTTTTTCTATAACGTTCTTAAAGATCTTTAAATTATCTTTGGAATGCTTGTTGATAAAGCCTTCTACCTGTTCATCGTTGAATTTAGCTTGATCATCCATTTCAAAATGCTGTATCCAAGTAAGCTCCATCCCTTCGGGTTTCTGGGTATAAAGCCAGATTATCTTAATATATTTAAAAGGGAATTTCGGGTCGTGCCGCTCAGAGTAAGTAAAAAACTTATCCTTATAAAGCAACCTCCAGGAAACCCAGCTTTTGCCTTCGTCATCAGTAAGGCGGAAAGTTATTTTATTATCTTTCTTTTCTACGATCTCTGCTTTCTTGTATTCGTCACCGAATAATTCCGTCCAGCGCGGGATATCATTTGAGATATCGAATATCAGATCATACGGCGCGTTAATTATAATTGAATTACAAGTATGCCCCATTTTAACTCCTTCCTATATTATTGCCACCACACGTGCCCAGGCAGCACCAGTGTTTTTGATCTTTACCGGGAAACAATTAACTTTAAAACCCGTATTCGGGATCTTATCCAAGTTTGCCAACCGTTCGATATGGATAAACTCGCGTTTCCTGCCGTAAAAATGCGCCGGATACAATGCCTTGGTGTCCTTCTTATCCAAAAACTCTTTAAGCATGAAACGGTATGGCCGGTCAATGCCCATAGTATCCACGCCAAATATCTTTATTCCATTATCCAGTAAATAATCAATGGCAGAAGTATCTATGCCGGGGTAATCCGTGAAATATTTAGGAGAGCCGTAAAATTTATATGCACCGGTGTGGATTAAAACAATATCTAATGGCTTTAATTTATAATTTATTTTTGTTAATGCGGATTTTATATCTTCGGCGGTAATAACTTCATTGGGTTTCTTATGTGAGAGGTCAAGTTTTACCCCATCCTGATAACAATATTCCAAAGGTATCTCTTCTGCTGTTTTTGAAGCCCGCCCCTCTGATTGAGAGCCGTAATGGAATGAATAATCAAGGTGAGTGCCGACGTGCACCGGAGAATGGACTATCTCTAAAGAGAGAAACTCTTCATCAGGTAAATCCTCTTTTTTAACGATGCGCTGGCCCAAAAGGTATTTCAGCTTCCCGAGGAAAGTTTTCCCCATGAGCACGCGGTTGAACTTTTCAACTCCCGCATGCCAGTTCACCCTTTCGATCTCTACGTGATGAACCTCAAAAGCCTTTTCGTCTATTGGCAGGCTCAGGTCAATGATCTTCATTTTAAGCGCCCAGTTTAGACTGAATTATTTTCTCAATATCATTAACAGAAGAAGATTTGGTTATCTCTTTGGGGCTCAGTTTCGCGCCGAATGTTTTCTCAAGGGCGATAACCATCTCCACCATTTCCGTTGAATCAACGCCGATACTATCCAGCAAAGAAACATCATCTTTCAACTCTTCAGGACGAATCTTTAATAATTTAACTATGACATCTTTTATTTGTGCCTTTGTTACCATTCCTTCCCTCCTTTAAGTATAAACCTAAAAAGGGGACGTGCTCCTTGGAGCCCGTCCCCTTTTTGCTAAATTTGTACTTCACCCTTGGTTGCCGCAGCTTCCCACTTATTCAGGCCATTCATTACATCCTGGAAGCAAAGTTTGGCAAGCGGGTCGAAATCACTTTCCATGATCCTGTTCACTCTTCCCGGCTTTGAGAAGAACTCACGCATACACCATGAACCAAGTCTACCAAGGTCTTCAATAGTAAGATGATCCGTAGGAATGACCGGATGCAGGAAATCCCAAGTGCTGAAATCAACTTTCTTTGGATCGATCCAATTCTTCTTTAACGCCACCTTCCACATCGGAGAGTTCGGCGCGGGGGTGACGTAACCTACCCAAAGAATATCCGGATCAACCATATCGGTAAACTCAAACCTCTGTTTGATGATCTCTTCGGTATCATAATCAAACCCCATCATGATATCCGCAACAATGGCAATATCCTGCTTGCGCAATATCTCAATGGTCTTTTTGATCTGCTCTATGGTAATACCTTTGGCTATTTTCTTAAGCTCTGACTGCGTAGTTACCTCAATGCCGAATACGCCCATGAACAATCCGGTTTCTTTCATTAAAGGAAGGATACTTTCGCAGTTGACCCAATCAGTGGCCCTGCCCAAAGCCACCCACTTAATATTGATCCCGCTTTGCTTCTTTAATTCGCAGAATTTCTTAACACGCGCAGGGTCCACGATGAAATTATCATCCTGAATTACCACTACCTTTACCCCGTATTTATCTTGCAGTAGTTTCATCTCTTCAATTACCCGCTCCGGGCTCTTGGCGCGCCATTTCAAAAAGTCTGAAGGTGAACGCGGATCAAACTGGTCCCATTCATAGCAGAAAGTGCAAGCTGAAGGGCAACCGCGGCTAGTTACCATATCCACAAACGGTTTCCAATAAGTATGCCCCACATATTTATCCATAGGGAATAAATCATACGCCGGAAGCGGTAATTGATCCAAATCCGTCATCAACGGCTTATGCGGCCCCATGACGATCTTGCCGTCCACTCGGGAAGTAACTCCGCCAACGTTTTTAAGATCGGTCTTTTTATCTATTGCCTCAATTAAATCTCCGAAAGATTCCTCTTCTCCCATGACCACAAAATCCACAGCCGGGTTTTCTTCCAGTGTAGGCACCGGCATAGCCGAATACCATAAACCTCCCAAAACTATTTTTGTTTTGGGAAGCACTTGTTTGATCTTTTGCGCGGCATCTTTAAAATGACGCAGAACTCCGTACCCGCCGTAACCATGCAGCTGTTCACCCATGACCACGATATCGGGGTTGATCTTTTTGACTTTTTCCACTAACTCTTCCATGGGGATCTGGTCAGCTTTGCCGTCAATTACTGCCACATCTTTATAACCTTTCTCCCGCACATAGGCAGCCCAATGCGCGTAAAGTTGGTTCGGTGAACGGTGAATTCCATGCGTTGCCCAAGCGCCTACTTTTGGCATGACAAATAAAATTTTCATTTATTCTCTCCTTTATGCTTTTTCTACTACAATAGCTGAATTGATCCCACCTCTGCCGCGGGAAATTACCAATGCCTTATCTATTTTATATTCCTTTGATTCTTTGGTGACATAATTAAGCGAATTATCCGCCGGTTGATCCAGATTAATGGTAGGAGGCACTAAATTATGTTCCATAGCCAAGATGGTAGTGATCAAATCTACCGCACCTGAAGCACCCAGCAAATTTCCATACATCGATTTCGGGCAACTTGCCGGAATAGTGTTGCTTCTTTTGCCGAAAATATTTTTTATCGCCTTAATTTCAGAGTTATCCCAGATATCTACGGCAGCCCCATCCAAACTTATATAATCTATTTTTTCCGGGCTAACCTTTGCGTCATCCAGCGCCATTTTAATCGCCCGGGACAATTCTACACCGTCAGCAGCCGGATTTATCCTATTCACTCCATCACAAGTTGTGCCATAGCCGGAAATGATCGCCAGAATATTGGCTTTACGCGATTTCGCGCGCGTCACACCTTCTAAAGCCATGATCCCGGCACCCTCGCCGATGACAAACCCATCGCGCTTCTTATCAAAAGGCCGGTAAGCTCCCTTTGGATCGGCGTTATTCTTGGAAAGCGCGCCGTATGTACTGCAGCATAAAAGCGCATAAGGCGTGACCGGCGCTTCCATGCCTCCGGATAAAATCAAATTCAATTTATTCTTTCCTAAAACCTTTTTGGCATAGCCAACTGCCATCAAAGAACTTGCCCTGTCTGCAACCACCGTCTTACTGAAACCTTTTATCCCGTAATAAATGGAAACTTGGCCCTGAGGTGCGGCCGGGAACCAGGCTGAAGCCATATAAGGAGAAACTCCTTCTCTTCCTTCTAAATATAAGTCGCGCAATTCGGTTTCCGCGTAAAGCCAGCCGCCAATAGCATTACCTAAAAAGATCCCCACTAAATTCGGGTCCTCATTTTTGATATCCAGCCCGGCATCCTGCAAACTCATCTCCGAAGCAATTAATGCCATGTGCGAAAAAGCGTCTATTTTCTTTAAAAGGCGTTCAGATACATGGGAGTATTTTTCCAGATCATCGATCTGCCCGGCAATGTGCGAAGGATATTTTGAGGAATCAAACCGGGTGATCTCCTTGACAAAAGAACGCCCGGCTTTAATATTCGCCCAGAACTGCCTTTTGCCAATACCCGAAGGGGCAACCACACCCATACCTGTAACCGCTATTTTTTCCATAATTATCCACCGAACCTTTTCAATAATAACGAAGAGTGGATCCCGGAGAACCCGCTCGAAGTTTTAAGGATCATATCTACTTTTTTCTCTATTGCTTTATTGGGAATATAATACAGGTCGCACTGCGGATCTTTCTCTTCCTGATTTATCGTAGGCGGGAGGATATTTTTTTCAAAAATGAGCGCGCACACAGTAAGCTCAACGGCATTTGCCGCAGCTAACGGGTGTCCTATCATGGATTTGAAAGAACTTGCCGGCAATTTATAAGCGTAATCTCCAAAAACTGTTTTATAAGCAGCGGTTTCAAAAATATCATTCATGCGCGTGGAAGAGCCGTGGGCGTTAATGTAATCAACTTCTTTCGGCTTTATCCCCGCATCTTTTAATGCCAAAGTAATACAGCTGACCATAGCCTGTCCATCTCCCGGAAGATCGGTCATATGAAAAGCATTACAGCTTGTACCAAAACCGATCACCTCGCAGTAAATACGCGCATTGCGCTTTAAAGCGTGGTTCAATTCTTCCAAAACTAAAATACCCGCACCTTCCCCTAAAACAAACCCGTCGCGCTTATTGTCAAACGGACGGCTGGCTTTTGTAGGTTCATCATTATGCACGGATAAAACATTAACCACGTCAAATGCGCCGAAAGTTATAGGAGTAAGCGGTGCTTCTGCCGCGCCACAGATCATCACATCATGCTCCCCGTCCTGAATTGTTTCCAAACCGAAACCTAAAGAATCGGTCCCGGCAGTGCATCCGGTAGAAAGAGTACTGCATATTCCTTTTAAAGCGTATCTTGTATTTAATTCTATTGACGGGGTATTAAACATTGCCGCGTCATACAGGTCAGGACGAACCTTGCTTGGATCAATGGGTTTCTTGCCGTCATCGGTAACAAGAGCAAACTCTTCTTCCATATATTTGGTGCCGCATATGGCATTGGCAAGGCAGACACCGATGCGTTCGGGGTTTTCTTTGCTAAAATCCAAACCGCTGTCTTTGATCGCCATATCTCCGGCAACCACTCCGAACTGCACGTATCTATCCATACGCATGGCTTCTTCATGGGTCAGTCCGAGCTTGAATGGGTCGAAATCACGCACTTCCGCGGCGATCTTGGTGTTAAAAACCGAAACATCAAAACCATCCACCCGCCTTACCCCCGAAACTCCATTACTCATCCCTTTCCAGACATTCTCTTTTCCAATACCGTTAGGCGAAACTGTGCCGATACCGGTAATTACGACTCTGCGCTTACTCATAAATTATTCATTCTCCTCTACTCTGCTTACCTTAAATACTATATTCCCCCCATCCGGGCAGGTAACTGTATCAATTGAATCGGGGTTCTCCATGAAAAAAAACTTGGCGCCAAAATTAAGCGCAAATAATGCTGGAAACGCACAATGAAATGCCGCACCGCAAAATCCGGGGATAGATTTTAACCCCTGAGTTTCCCATTTATCACCGATTTTATAGCCAAAGTGGCATTTCCCTTTCGCTTTTACAACTTCAATCACCATCTTTTTAGGGTTCGGCCCTTTAAAGTTAGGGTCTTTAGGAATATTCTGAACTTGTCCTAAACCATCGAGGATCTCCGCCTTAAACTCAAGTTTTCCTCCATCCGGGCAAGTCACCAGTAATGACCTCTGGTTATCCCTAAAAGGAAAACAGGCGCCGAAACTTAAAGCATATATTACCGGAAAAATCGCATGTGCTAAACCCAAACAGAAAAATTTCGGCGGATGGGTAAAATCTTCCAGTATCAATTCATCGCCGATCTTATAGCCGTGGTAACAAACACCTTCAACTTTTGTCACCGTTAATTTTAATTTTGGAAATGGCGTATTTACTTCACCCATGCCTACCCCTACTTTATAAATTGCTTGGTTGAATTGATCAACTCTTCTTTACTGAAAAACTTTCCGCTTTTTTCAACTTCATGCACCATAAAAACTAATTTTTCATTCAACGGTACTTTCATGGCGCAACTTTTGGCAATTCTGACAAACTCACCGTTTATATAGTCTATCTCCGAACTCTTCCCTCTTTTAATGCTTTGCAAAATCGAACCGTATAACGGCTCTTTGCTTAAGCCGCTCATGATCCCGGAGTATATTTTAGCCGCTTCGAGGGAAGGCATGCCGGTTAATTTAGTCAGGCGTTCTAGAGGAAAATCCGGGAGGGTAACCAGCGAGATCCTTGCTTTTGAAATCACCTCTAAACCTTCTCTCCAGATATTGATACTTATCCTGCTAACATCAACATCACTGAAAGCTTCCTGCATGCTTACGCCTAAAATCGCGCTTATGCAGTTATTGGCGTTAACAAAAATTTTAAGATATTTCATCCCACGTATATTTTCTGAAACCAACACGGGAAAAGCCTTGCCTAAAACTGCTGCCAAAGCGGTTAAATCTACTTTGCACTCCGGAGATGCCCTGCCGATGATCCAGTTTCCCTCAAAATTATGCGTGATCTTGCCCGGCTCAAGATTAGTTGAACCGAACATTACGATACTAGAAACTATCTTTTCTCGGGATACGAATTTAGCAACTATATCATCCGCAGCTACGCCGTTTTGTGTGGTAAGAACAATGGAATCCTTGATAAATTTAGAGTTATCCTTTAGCGCCTTTTCAATATCTTGAGTCTTTGTCGCTATTATGGCCAGATCCGGAGCAAAATTTAATTTTTCTTGAGCCCCGATCTCGATTTTATATTCGCCTCTTGCTCCACTTATCTTAAGGCCTGAGGCATTAATTACTTCCTGCGCCTGAAACCGGGCTATGAGAACTGTATCCTCACCTTTTGATTTCAAGTAACCTGCAACAAGCCCACCTATTGCTCCGGAACCGATAACCGCTATTCTCATTTTCCGTTTTTAGGGAAACCGTATTTTTTATAATCAAAACCACTCTGGTCCAATAAGCGGACCATCATACTGTAAAACGGGGAAGGAACATCACAGAAGAACGCGCTGACTACGTCTATCTCTTCCACCACAGTTGCTTTTCTCGCAATTGCCAGTTCTTCGGCCTTTTTGATCACTGCTTCCTGAGTGATCCGGCGGTGAAAAACCGGAATCTTGACGATCATCGCGTTAAGTTTATTTTGAGTATTTAAATCCCAATTCATGACATAACTCCATAGATAAGATTAAGTTAAGCTCTTGCCTAAAGATATAGTAAAATTTTACTATATCAATAGTATCAAGCCAACCTGCCTTTTGTCAAGTAAAATTATACTGCAACCTGCGAAGTCGATATCGGTCGACACCGCAGGTTGACCAAACAGAACAAATTTGCAAAAAGTTTACATTTCCTTAATGATTATGCTGCTTTTTATGGTATAATTATGTAAATGAATAATAAATATTTTGCAGGAATAGATGTCGGCGGAACAAAAATAGCCGGTATTTTAGCAACGGCTGAAGGTAAAATTATCAGCCGGGTCAAATCTCCTACCCCAAAAAATGCCTCCCCTAATAATATCACCCGCATTATATTAGACTTACTGGACGAATTACATTATGCAACCAATCTCAAAAAGAAAAATTTATCAGGCGTAGGAGTGGGAATTCCCGGGATCATCGATACCGCAAAAGGCAGAATAGTGCATACGCCGAATATGCGGATTTCCGGAGTTTACCTCCAAAAGAAACTGGAAATGAAACTTAAGGTACACTGTTCGTTGGGTAATGACGTTAACGTAGGCATGCTGGGGGAAAAATGGCTGGGTGCGGCGAAAAAGGCAAAGAACGCAGTAGGATTATTTATCGGTACGGGTATTGGTGCGGGTATCATTATCGACAATAAGCTCGTTACCGGTAGCCACGGAGCTGCCGCAGAATTAGGCCACATGATCATTCGAGAAGACGGCCCACGGTGCAGCTGTGGAAATTACGGCTGCCTTGAAGCGCTGGTTGGCAGATGGGCGATAGAGCGGGATATCCGGGAAGCGATCAGGAAAAAAGAAAAAACAGTAATTACCCAGCTTTTGGATAAAAAAACTGCTCCCATTAAAAGCCAGATATTACGTAAAGCGATCAAGAAACATGACGCGCTCACCATGAAAATAATCACTATTGCCGCCAAAAATCTTGGGGTTGCCTGCATATCCATCAGGCATATCTTTGACCCGGAAATGATCGTGTTAGGGGGCGGGGTTATGGAGGCGTGTGGTGATTTTATACTGCCGATCGTCCGGAAAACCGCGCAAAAAGACAGTTTTTTTTCTGGTATAGGCGGGTGCGAAATCGTACCTTCCGAACTCGGCGATGACGCAATTGTATTAGGAGCAATAGCCCTAGCAAAAAATCTATCTTAAATCTCCCATTTTAACTTTACCCACATCCGTCTTTTCTGTAAATCATTCCATATCCGAATAAACTTACTATAAGCATTGTTGCGTAAACGCCCGCATACATGAAGCAAATACTCAAGGGTACGATTGAATTCTTTGTCCTGTGTTTTCAATCCAGACAATAGCTCGATGAGAACATCTAACTCATGCAAATCACCAAGTGCATCCTGAATATTACGACTAATCCGGATATATTTGTCAATTTTAGCTCCATACCAAGGCTTAATAATTTCTAGTGTATAACGTAAGTTTTTCGCCGCGATACGCATTTGATGCAGTTCATGTATATTCCTCGGGTTGGTGATATAGGGCACAAACTCAAACAGTTTATTAAGCTGTTCTTGAATGGCCATGCTATTTAGGTTATAAAATTTATTTATCAGATGCCTGTGTGTTTCAGAAGAAAGCTCGCGCAGGCAAACTTTTAACCCGGGAAGATTTTTTTCTATCTCAAAGCCTACGAGCACCTTCTCAACCTGCTTTTGTGCCTGTTCCCTCTTTCTTACCAGAGATTTAATGATCAAATCAGTATTAACAATATAATAATCATTTTTCAACTTCTTTTTAGCCGCCCGTAAGAATCTAATATGGACATCTAATTCTCTCGCCCGACCAAGGGCTTGTCCTATCTTACTAATCTCTTTTTTCCAGAGTTTAGCTTTTTGCTTAGGGAGAATGCTTTTAAAGGCGTTTAAAGCCGCGCGCAAACGCCGGGAGGCTACCCGCATCCGGTGAACCGGCTCTATATCGCCAGAAGCAAGAAGTACTTCCTTATGCTCTTTTAGGAAATATTTTAAATAATTAGGGATACTTTTGAGAGAATAACGCAGTAGTCCGGTTTTATTTCGCATAATACTTGATGAAATATTCTTGGGCATTAAACGCTTTTTCCTCCGGAACAGGGCGGGTATATTCACTATTTGCCCCGAGGATGTGCGTTTTGGAGTTATCCCTCCAGTATTCATCCAGAATAAAGCGTAATTGCTCGTTCAGATCCTGCCTGCTTACTTCGAAAAGAAGCTCTATCCTGCGGTCAAAATTACGGCTCATCCAGTCAGCCGAAGAAAGAAATACCCTTTGAGAAGAATTGTTATTGAAAGTGTATATACGCGAGTGTTCTAAGAATCTTCCCACAATACTCCTAACTTCAATATTCTCGCTCATCCCTTCCACATTAGGGATTAAACAGCAAATACCGCGTACCAGCAGCCTGATCTTGACCCCGGCATTCGAGGCTTCATAAAGTTTAAGGATGATCCGCGTGTCTTCAAGAGAATTCATTTTGGCAAAAATAAACCCGTTTTTGTATTTTTTCTGGAATTCGATTTCTTTATCGATCAATTCAAAAAAATATTTGCGCATGTCATGGGGAGAAGCAATGACTTTTCTCCAGCGTGCAGGTACCGAGTAACCCGTGATCACATTGAAAACATCCGAAATATCCATGGCGAAATCTTCGCTTTTTGTAAAATATCCTACATCGGTATAAAGTAACGCCGTCCGCTCGTTGTAATTACCCGTTCCCAGATGCACATAGCGGGAGATCCTGCCCTCCTCTTGTCTGACGATCAGCGCCATTTTAGAGTGTATTTTAATTCCCGGCATTCCGTAAATAACATGACATCCAGCAGCCTCAAGGTCCTTCGTCCACTGGATATTCCGCTCTTCGTCAAAACGCGCTTTTAATTCAACCAGAACCGTAACCTGTTTTTTCTTCTTCGCCGCATCAGCCAATGCCTTAATAATTGCCGAATCCTCATTCGTCCGGTAGAGTGTCATTTTGATCGCCAACACATCTTTATCAACTGCAGCAGCCTGGATCAGATCAACCGTCGGATAGAACGACTGGTATGGCATGTGCAATAAAAAATCACCTTCGTTTATCTTATCAAAGATATTCTCGTATCCTATCTTGGCAGGAGTAAAACTGCGAAAGGTCAATTCTGGTTTCGCCGCCTGAGAAAGGACTTCCAGCAATGAAGATAGATCGAGATTGCCATCAACAAAAATAATATCGTCTGTAGGAAAATCTAAGTTTGCGCGCAAAAGCTCCAAAAGTTCGCTATGCGCACCTTTCTCAACCTGCAAACTGATCGCTTTTGCTTTCGGCCGGTTTTTTAATTCACTCTCGATAGCTTTCAGTAGGTCAGAGGTATATTCTTCCTGCAGGGAAATCTCGCTGTCACGGATTATCCGAAAAGCAAAACTATCCATGATCTGGTAACCGCGGAAAAATGTATCAAGATTTTCCCTGATGATCTCATCGATAAAAATAAAACAAGACTCATTATTTTCCGAAGGAAGCCTATAAAGACGGGGGACTGATTTGGGGATGGCCATGAGCGCTAAATATACCTCGTCTTTTTGTTTTACCCGAAGCGCGAACGCATTCGTCTTAGAATGCAGTGCCGGAAAAGGATGACTAGGATCAACCGCCATGGGAGTCAGGATAGGGAATAAAGTTGATTCAAAATACCGTTTTGCCGACCTCCTTTGCTCTCCACCAAGCTGGTCGAATTTTAGGATAGCGATCTCATTCTTATTCAGGTCTTTGCATATATTTTCTTTATAAATCGCGTACAGCTTTTCGATCTGAGCATTTATGCGTGAGCGTATTTCTGAAAATAATTCAAGGGGATAATAACCGAATACATCCTTATGGTTATAGCCGGCATCGATCAATCTTTTAAGGCCGGAAACCCTCACCATGAAGAATTCGTCAAGGTTGTTGGCGGCGATGCTTAAAAATTTCAGCCGTTCAAGGAGAGGATTACTCGGATCAAGCGCTTCTCCCAAAACTCGTTCATTGAAATTAAGCCAGCTTAAGTCCCGGTGGATGAAGCTGGGTTTGGGGTCTTTTTCTTTATCCATGATCCATTATTCCGTATATTGTATCTTCAGATTAATTTTACTTCCGGAAATCTCTTCAAACATTTCTTTCTTATCTATAAAATCTATCTTTTCGAGAAGGAAGTTCCCGGAGACGAAAACAGTAACAGTCATATCCTGCGTACGGTTGAATTTTACCTCTAATTTTTTAACTTTCTGCTTGTGCGAACGGTCAAGCGCATTGGCTATGCGCAGGATAGAACTCAACTTCTGAACCAACACCTGCTTATCCCTGGGTAATGAATTGTAGATCAAATGTGTATCCGCAGGAGTGCCCTTACGGTGGTAACGCCCGCAACAAGCGATAACTTTTATTTCTTCGCTGCTTAAACGGAATAAATTTAGGTTGGAAATAATATATTCACTGTGCTTATGGTGCGCGCGGTTATATACAAACATCCCTATGTCGTGCAGATATGAAGCCAATGAAAGATACAGCGAGTCACCTTTCTTAAGCCCAAGCGTATCTTTTACATTGTCAAAAATCAGGTCGGAGAGGTCCGCTACCTGCTGGGCGTGTTTCACGTCCGTATTGAATTTCCTACAGATAGAATTAGCCATCGAGATCAACTGGTTGGTCTTATTGTATTTCTGGGAGACTTCAAAATCGAGGATCATATCGGCAAGTACCGCCTCGGCAAGGGGGACTTCTAAGATGTAAATATTTTTGTTGCCGCTTAATTTCACGAATGTATTCAGGATAATGGCGTATCCGGGAAATGTCTCGGCGGTTTCAAGCGGTATCTTGTATTCACCAGAGATATCCTCGATGTTCCTATCAGTAACTTTGCTCAAAAGTTCCGCGGTATTCTCTTCGCTCAATTTGAAGAAAGACTCACTCGGTTTGTTATCCGAGAGTATCTTGGACAAATAGGAAGAATATGTTTCATCGATAAGGATGATGTCATCGATGTTGATCGGAGGCATTTCCCTTTTTAAAAACGCGAATTCGTTATCCACGTTCTCCGCCACTGCTTCGTAATTCTCGCTGATACTTCCATCCAACATTCCCAACAACTGCCTAATCCTCATCGTCCCGATAGGCAGCCCGACATTCATAAGGGTAAACCCTTGCCCCATGACCGATACATCGAGGCTTCCTGCGCCAAGTTCCGCGATAATAAGGTTCTTGGTGTGAATAGGATATTTATCTTTGAGTTTTTGGTAGAGGTAGGCATCGATATAATAAATGACATCCCCGACAGTGAAGACCTCAATGGTAAAGCCGGTCCTCCGGTAGACCGTATCGATCAAAACGTCTCTATTCGCCGCTTCCCTGATCGCGGTTGTAGCAATAACCTTTACGTTAGTAACCGAGTATTCTTTCAGTTTTTGACCGTATTTCTCCAGAATAGCGACCGTACGGTTAATTGTTTCCTGGCTGATCCGGTCCTTAAAAAAAGTGTCGTTACCCAGGGGGACAACATTCTTCAACGATTCAATTATTTTAATATCGGATTCATTCTCTTCCGCGATAAAAAGCTTGATCGAATGAGTGCCAATATCAATTACTCCGGCCCTGGAGCGCTCTTTTTCTTTCATGGTTTTCCTTGGTTTATGGCCATTAAAGGCCTTTCCTGGGGCTTTCAGAGAATACGAGTTTCCCTTTCCCCCTCGCTAACTTCTTCCAGGAATCGATACTAAAATAAATTACAAAAACACCGCAGGTGGGAAATTCTTTTATCGTACGCGGTGTAAGATAATTAACCAGATTTAAGAATTCCGGGTTGTGTCCGATAATAACCGCTGATTCCACCTTGTTATCGATCTTTTTGATAACTCTCATTAACTTCACAATATTGGAATCGTATATCAAGTTATCTACTTTGATCTTATTACGAGAAAGTCCGAGTTCCTTGGCTATCGCCTTAGCTGTATCCGACGCCCTCTTCGCAGGACTTGTGTATATGGCCTGAACAATTATACCATACTTTCTTAAACGGCTGCCAACATACCGGGCCTCAATTTTTCCCCGCTTGTTTAAAGGCCTTTCTTCATCTTTTAATCCGGCAATATCTTTGTTGGATTTTGCGTGCCTTATCAGATATAACTTTCTCACTGATTACCCTCTCGCTCAAGCCCGTCAACAAGAGAAAGATTAAAAGAGGCAGGCTTAAAATAGGAGTCGATCTTAAGGCATTCTTCAAACATTCCCCGCGCCTTAGGAAATTCCTCGTCTTTGGCGTAAGATATACCAAAATTGTTAAAAATAATCTTCTGGCAAAGCGGGGTATTGCAATTTTGCAAGAAAGGTTCGCTCCCATTATAGTAGCTCAAAAATTCAGGCGGTTTACGCTGCTGCGGCATTGTTCTGATCTTAGGAGCTTCTGTGATCGCCTCGGATGAATCCTGATCTATTACGGTCGGTTGGGCTATCTGCCGGCCGGGATTGTCATAAATTTGCATTGATTCCTGCGGGTTTTGGCTATTCGTTGATGTCAATCTAGCAGGTTGAACCGGGTTTTGGCCATCGCTGGCCAAAGTAGAATTAATTTTAGCGATCTTCCCCCTGATAAGTATTGCATCGCTTATAGCGGGATCCAACAATAACGCTTTCTGGTAAAATACTTTTGCCTCAAAAAGCATTCCGAATGCCTCACAGTTAATTCCCTGACGATAATAATCAGGGGCAAGCCCTGCCACAAGCACTCCTGCAAAAGCATGGCTAGTGAGTAACAGAATTGCGCCTAAAGCTAAAACCATCTTTTTCATCATTTCAAAACTCCTTTCAAGAATAAAGATTTTAGCTTTAAGTATATCCTATATGTGTGAAATAATCCTTAAGGGAATGTAAACTTTTTTTCTTCTGCCTGCGCCCTGTGATATTTATGCCGGATCTCATCAATGTCAACTTGGGCGTCCGGCAATTTCATATTCAACGATTCAAGTTTTTCAACAACGATTTTCGACACCGCGAGATTACGGAACCATTTATGGTTCGAAGGGATGATATGCCATGGCGCATATACAGTACTGGTCTTACTTAACGCATCTTCATAGGCACGGATGTATTCATGCCAAAATTCTCTTTCTTCATAGTCAGATTCACTTATTTTCCAATGGCGAGCGGGGTCATCAAGCCGCTCTTGGAAACGTTTAAGCTGCTCTTCCGGGCTGATATGTAATAAAAACTTCAGCATATGCGTTCCATTGGTAACGAGTTGTTTCTCAAAACAATTGATAAAATCGTAGCGTTTTGACCAAACTTCTTTGGGGACAATTTTATGTACCCTCGCCACCAGAACGTCTTCATAGTGTGAACGGTTAAAGATAACCACCTCTCCTTTGGCAGGCACCTGTTTTTCAATGCGCCAGAGGAAATCGTGCGCAGCTTCTTCTTTGGTCGGGACCTTGAACCCGCAGACCTTTGTCCCTTGAGGATTCATGGCGCCAAGGACATGGTTAATAACCCCATCTTTACCTGCCGCATCCAAACCCTGCAGACAGATAAGCAGCGACTGTTTCCCCTCGGCATACATGCGATATTGCAGGTCGCGTAGTTGCTGGGTATATTTCTTAATTTCGCCTTTGACCGAAGCCTTATCCTTACGCTTGGCAGTAAAGTTCGGGTCAATTTTACTCAAATTAACTTTATTTCCAGGCTTGATTTGAAACATTTCGCCATATTTCATCTTTCCTCCTTTTTTAATTTATACCCGCTTAAATTCAGGATATAATTATAGCCTGAATTAACTTTCAGTTCAAGATAATCAAAAGTAAAATTAATTAAGAGAGCTTACTTAGCGGGCTGGGAATGGTGCTCGAATTTAGAAAATACTTCGTATGCGCAGGGAACAACAAAAAGCGTCAAGACCGTAGAGAATAAAACTCCTCCAATAACAGCAACAGCCATCGGGACCATAACTTCTGAACCCGGGCCTATTGCCAGCGCCTCAGGAGTTGCCGCTGCGATCATGGCAACAGAAGTCATCAGGATTGGCCTTAAACGTATAGGACAAGCATCTAAGAGCGCTTCCTTTACCCCCATTCCCTCTTTGCGGCGTACGTTAGTAAAATCAACGAGGAGGATAGAGTTTTTCTTTACAATGCCCATAAGGAGAATAAGGCCGATCATACTATAAAGATTAAGGGTATTGCGGCTTAAAAGTAGGAATAAAAAGGCTCCTGTGATGCTGAATGGCAGCGCTAAAAGCACAGTAAAAGGATGGATAAAACTATTGAACTGCGTTCCAAGGATCATGTAAGCAACAAAGATCCCCAAAATGAGGGCAAAGATCAGGCTCTGAAAAGACTCCTTGAAAGCCTGTGAACCTCCGGAGAAAACTATGCGGTAATCATTCGGAAGAACCTCTTTGCTGATTTTTAAAACAGCGTCAAGAGCTTCCTGCTGAGAATGCCCCTGAGCGGGGTTTGCATAAATACTAACCGCACGTTCCCGGTTTTTACGGGTAATTGAGAATAAAGAAGGCTTTTCGTTTGCAGTCACAACTGCCGATAATGGCACTACCTCTCCAAATTCATTACGCACCCACATTCTCTGAATATCTTTTGTGTTTGAACGATCGGCTTCTGCCAAACGGACACGGATATCATAACGTTTGCCGCGGCTGGTGAATTTGCCGTTACGCACCCCTCCAACCATGGCATTAATTGTATCTGCTATGGAAAGAACGCTTACTCCGTGCTCTGCCGCCTTTAGCCGGTCCGGAAAAACTTGTAACTCAGGCATACCCAGTTGATAATCAGTATCAACGTCTACCATTGAACCTGAAGCCTTCATCCGTTTCATGATCTCTTGGCTGAATTGGCCTAATTTTTCCCAATCAGGCCCGCGGACCGTAAATTCAACGGGGTATCCGCGCTGCGCGGTAAAGCCCGTAAGAGAAAGGTCCTGGATCGAAGCGCGGTCTACTCCCGGGATGCTGTTGAATTGCTTACGCACTATCTGCATAAACTCAGCTTGAGTCTCATGATGGCCATTTAACATAGGACGGTCTTTGCGTTCTTTCATGGTAATAAAAACAAAACCCTGATTCACCTGCCCTCCGGTAAAGCTGCCCACCGCAGTATAATAAGTCAGCATTTCCGGGCGCTGCATGAGAAATTTCTCTGCTTCTTTAAAGATATTATCGGTTTTTTCGATAGAACTTCCCAGAGGCAATGTTATACGGGCAAGGAACCGGCTTTGATCTTGCGGAGGAATGAATTCTTTTTTCAAAAACCTCGATAAGCCCAAAGAGGCGGCAAAAACCAAAATTGCGATAATTAAAATTATCTTGGACCGATCCAGGATAAATTTAAGAGTAGAGCGGTATTTTTCCGATAGCCATTTCATGAACCTGTCCATAACTTTTCCCAGCCTTGTCGAATGCCCTACGGTTAAAAACTGGGAGCATCTCATCGGTGTAATACTTAACGCCTCAAGCAAAGAGAACAATACTGCCACCGATATCGTAACTCCGAACTGGAAGAAAAATTTTCCGACAATTCCCTGCATAAAGATGACCGGCACAAAAATCGCCAAAATGGCTATAGATGCCGCAATAGCCGCAAAGGTGATCTCTCTTGCCCCGACTATCGCTGCTTCCACGCGCAGTAAACCGTTCTCCTGATAACGCGAAATATTCTCCAGCACCATGATAGCGTCATCCACGACAATTCCTATGACCAGGGAGAGCCCAAGCATCGTAAATGTATTAATGGTAAACCCTGCGAAATAAAGGACGAAAAACGCGCCCATGATAGAAAAAGGTATGGATAAAAGAACGTTGACGTTAGCACTCCAAGAGCCTAAAAATATATAGCAAACAAGGGAAGTCAGGATAACCGAAAGAAGCAGATTGAATTTTAATTCGTTGACCGAATCCTTAATGAACTGGGTAGCATCAAAAACTACATCAAGATGCATGCCGGGTGGCAGGGTTTTTTGAAGCTCTTTCATTTTACGCTTTACATTCTCAGACACTTCCACGGCATTTGTCCCGCGCTGCTTAACTATCCCCAAGCCAACTGCTGTTTTACCTCCCCAACTGCGGGAGATCCTGCGGATATCCGCCAGCCCATCTTCAACAGTACCGACATCTCCGATCTTAAGGCTCTTCCAAATCGGGCCGCCGCGCACGCGTGAAGGTATAGTTATATTTTCAAATTGCGCCGGGGTCGTAGCCTCACCGTAAACCCTGACATTGATTTCTTTGGGGCCTGTATCAATATACCCGGAGGGGATATCGGCGTGCTGAAAGTTTATCGCATTGAGCACGTCTTCAACCGTAAGTTCCATATTCTGCATCTTTTCAGCATCAAGCCAAACCCGAAGATTAGGGTCAACATATCCTCCTAACCTGATATCACCAACCCCTGGGACAATAGTGAACTGATCCTGTAAAGTTTCATTAATATAACGGCACAGATCTTTGATAGGCCTGTCTCCGGAAAGCGCGATAAACATAATGGGCTGGTCTTCAGGATTAGTCTTGGTGATAACGGGAGGATCGATATCGCGCGGTAAATTTTTCTGCGCCTGAGCTATCTTACTTTGCACCTCTTGAAGAGCTACGTCTATATTACGGCTAAGATTGAATTCCAGTGTAATTTGGGTGATCCCTTGCATTGATACGGATGTAACTTCTTTTAACCCCTCTACGCTCATCACCGCGCCTTCGATAATATCCGTAACATCGCTTTCCATAACTTCCGGCGCAGCTCCCTCCCACGTTACCGCAACAGAAACAACGGGAAAGTCCACGTCGGGCAACTGGCTGACTCCCAGCCGGTTAAACCCGATGAACCCGAAAACGAGCACGCCGATCATGAGCATCCAACCGAAAACCGGATTTTTAATCGATATATCAGATAGTGTCATTTTATTATTGTGTCCGGATTGATCTCCCCGGCAGCAGCTAATAACTGCCAGTAAAAACGTTTGCTTTCAAAAGAAGTATGAATGAAACTTCTTCGAACATCTTCCAAGTTAAGTATCGCGGTCAAAACATCAAGATTGTTCACTACATTTAGCTTATAATCCTGAGTTTGTAAATGATAACTTAATTCGGCAGACCCTAAAGCTTTCCCTAATGTTTTTTTCCTAAAAATAGATATCTGCATATTTACATAAGCATCATGAATATCCTGAAGCGCGATCCTTCCTAACCTACTATACAACAACCCGCTCTGTTTTGCCACAGAATTGGCTTCTTTAACCTGTCCATAAGTCGTAGTTCCTTCAAAAATAGGGACATTCATTACAAGCAAGGCATCCCATTTGCTATCCTCAGGCGAAGAGGAACGATGCGTAAAATAGTCACCTTGTAAATTTATCTGAGGAAGAAATCCGCTTCTGGCAATAACTATATTTTCCTGACTCAACCTCCAGGCATAAAAAGACGCTTGCACATCCGGGCGAAAAGATGCTTCGGCTAAATATTGAGATTCCGGCTTTATATTAAAATCTAACTTTGAGTCTGCGATTTGGCCAAACGGCTTGCCGATCAAAAATTCAAGAAGCTCGTGTACTAATAATTCCTGATTTCTATCTAACTGGATCTCGGCTTCAAGGTTATAAAGCTGGTATTCTGTAGTTACTACTTCACTTGCCCTGGATTTACCGATATTTTCACGTGTCTTTAATTCTTTAATCCGGTCCTTAAGCGCGAATTCAATTGTCTTAAGCGCGTTAAGGTCTTGCTGTATTTCCAAAAGCAGATAAAAAGCATCCGATACATCCACGAATAAGAGCTGTTTGGCGCGCCATAATTCGTTCTTGCGCTGGTTCTTTTCAAAACTACTGCCCTTCATCGCGGCAAATTCCTTAAAACCGGAAAAAAGCTCCTGAGTGAAGGTAAACTTTGCTTCATGCATATTATTATAAGAAGAATCACTAGAATGATTTCTCGTCTCGGTGTGAGAGAATGATACTTGTGGCATTATCGTTCCGAACGCCTCAAGGAAATGAGCTTCGGCTATTTTGATCTGTTCGGCGTCTATGGCAATAATTTCACTTTGTTTGAGCGCAAGCCTATAACAGTCATTCAACGTAAAGGAACTGCTATCCCGTGTTGATCCTTCCAAAGTCATCCTGGTGGCATCAAGCGGTTGCGCGTAAAGCCCTGAGGAAGGGATAAAGAGTAAGATTATTAGATATTTAAAAAGGCTTTTCACTTGCTGTCCCGATCCTTAGGTTGTTTTTTAAACTTAGACGGGGAATCGATGATCTGAGCTACCTGCTCAAGAATATTCAAATAATGCTCCCTGTCTTTTTCCGCTATCTTGCCGAAAACTTCTATCAGAGTGTTAACTTTTTCCTTACGGATATTACGGATTATGCTTTTACCCTTAGAGGTCAACTCGATCCATACGATGCGCCTGTCTTTCTCGTCGTCCTTTCTCAAGACCATGCCTTGAGTTATCAGCCTGTCTATCAGCCCGGTTGTCGCGGGTGGTGAGATCTTAAGGTGTTTGGCCAGGCAGTTCATCTTGCTTTTTTCATTATGGTAAAGGTGGTTTAAAACCCAGAATTGAGGCAGGGAGATATCCCCCTTAGTAAGATAATTATGCTCCCGTTGCATCAGGCCTTTGCTGATCCGGGGGAACAATTCAATCACCTTGTCTGCGAATTCATTAATGTTCATTTGTTTTATTAATAGTTAACTAAGTTAACAATATATTGTAAATATACACCAAAAAATAAGAACTGTCAAGTTTGTTGATTATATTTTTTTGATAAAACGGGAAAGGAATTGGTATTCTGCGTCAAGCATATGTAAATTATGCTCAAGCATGAAAACCGATGAAGAAGGTTTTTTCTTTAAAGAATAGATCATTTCATTAAGGCCTTTTGAAAGCCCTTTTAGTATCTGCATGCGCGCGCGCAGGCGGCGTTTGGCAGTTTTGGGGTCTATATAGCTTAAGAAATAAAGGCTTAGGTCAAGGCTGAACTGCGGACGTTTGAAATTAAGGAAACTCTTGCTTAAAAGCTCGACGAAACGTTCGCTTCCTTTAGAGGTAAGATAATAAACGTGGCGCTCCGGCCGACGGCCTGCTTTCGCGGCATTCGCTCCGATAAGGCCTTTTTTCTCCAAAATCCTTAAAGGGTAATATATTGATTTTAAATCGAGGCCGGCGAAAAGGGAAAGGATCTTGCGTATTTCTTTTTTAATTTCATAGCCGTGCTTCGGGCTTTCCCGCAGCAGGCCTAATAACAAAAGCTCTTGTTCGATCATGCCACAACACCCATGCCTCTGAACTTCTTATAACGCGCCTGCAGCAACTCTTCCTTGCTCATGGCCTTTAGTTCTTTGAGATTTCTCTGGATGGCTTCTTTTATATTTTGCGCGCTCTTCTGAGGGTCACGATGTGCTCCGCCTAACGGCTCAGGCACAACTTCATCGATGATCCCCATTTTCAACAAGCCTTCAGCAGTAAGTTTCAATACTTCCGCAGCTTCCGGCGCTTTCGCTCCGTTCTTCCAGAGTATAGCCGCGCAACCTTCCGGGGATATAACGGAGTAGTAAGCATTTTCCAAAACACATACCCTATCCGCAACGCCTACCCCCAGCGCCCCTCCTGAACCACCCTCACCGATGACAATGGAAATTATAGGCGTGGCGATCCGTGCCATCTCTCTTAAGTTAAGCGCTATTGCCTGTGACTGGCCGCGCTCTTCAGCGCCTATCCCCGGATAAGCTCCGGGTGTATCGATAAAGACCACAATAGGCATGTTAGACTGTTCCGCTAACTGCATAACCCTTAAAGCCTTACGGTATCCTTCCGGGTGGGCACAACCGAAATTACGTTTCAGATTTTCTTTTGTGTCCCTTCCCTTCTGGTGTCCCATAATGGCCACTTTTTTCCCGTCAAGCTTGGCAAAACCGCAGATAAGAGCCTTGTCATCGGCAAAAAGCCTGTCCCCGTGTAACTCTATAAAATCCGTCAAAAGCATGCCAATATAATCTAATGTATAAGGACGCAAGGGATGGCGCGCAAGCTGGACCTTCTGCCATGCGCTTAAATTGACATAGGTGTCTTTTTTTAAGTGATCAAGTTTATCCTCAAGCTTCTTGATCTCGGAAGAAAGATCTATCTTTTTTTCAGAACCAAAGCTTTTCAGCTCCTGGATCTTCTTCTCTAATTCTACGATCGGTTTTTCAAAATCTAATCCGGCCATAATTAATCAACAATAGTTACTTCTGTGCCGACAGGGACAATTGTATATAACTCCTCTACATCGGCGTTAAACATCCTGACGCATCCTTCGGTAACCTGCTTACCCAAATTCTTCGGGTCGATAGTACCGTGTATGCCGTAACCGGGTATATCTATCCCAAGCCAACGGGTCCCTAAGGCGTTCTTCGGGTCTGCCGGAGCAATAACATTGTCCCCTCTTTTAAACCAGGTAGGATTCAGCAATTTATTGGTAATTTTGAAATTACCTACCGGGGTACAATTATCTTTTCCGGTAGAAACCACGTAAGTCTTAAGCACTTCTTCTTCGGATTTAAGGGTTAAAGTATTATGGGATTTATCAACGAGAATGCTTAACGGGGCGCTCCAGACTTTTATCTTTCTGCCCGGAATGATCGTGCCGGTTAAATTGTTGCTCTTTTGAATTAATTCCGGGGTTGTCTTGAACTGACGGGCGATCTTGGTCAAGGTGTCCCCGGGCTTGATCTCATAAGCTACGCTCTTGGGGGTAACAATAGGGGAAAATAAGAGCTTTATATTCAATTCCTCGGCTTTCTTCTGCCAATTCATCACTTCCGAAGAGTTCGTAAAGTCGTTGATCAATTTCAAATAAATATTTCTCGCCCCCAACAAATCGCCTTTAGCCAAAAGCCCTTTGGCCTGATTGAGCAGACCCGAAGCAGAGGTATTCATCGGGCCCGAACCATAACTGCATCCTTTTACCAAATTAAAAATTATTAAACCAGCCAAAATTATGCCGGCTGCGATAATTATCCCTAAAACTTTCTTATTCACTTAACCCCTCCTTAATATGCTATTAAAGCAATCGTCACACCCAAGAGCAAACCTACAATTACTTCTATCGGGGTATGCCCTATAAGCTCGCGAAGACGCAACTCTTCGATCTTTCCCTGCCAATATATATCTTCCATTATCTTATTTAATATGCGCGCTTGCCTGCCGGCGGAACGGCGTACCCCCTGCGCATCAAACATAACGACAATGGCAAAAGAAGCTGCCAAGGCAAAATATGCGCTGCTGAAGCCTACTTCAAAGCCCACAGCTGTAGCAAGGCATGCCGCGCCCGCGGCATGCGCGGAAGGCATTCCGCCGCTACCGAGAAGCCAACGGAAATCAAACTTCTTCTGCGTGATACATCCGATGAGCAACTTGATGATCTGGGCAATAAGCCAGGCAGAAATAGTTGTCATTAAAATTTTATTGTGCGCTATATCTAAAAATATCTCTCTCATTGTTTATTTTGGGGCGGCAGGGGTAACTTCGATCTTAACTTTTTTCGGCAACGTAAGCTTACCGTCTTTGACTATATAACCCTGATTACCTTCGAAGGTTTTTTCGGATTGTGACTGCTGTATCATCTGAATACCCACTTTGCGAGCCTGTTTTTTCAATTCCCGTATGGCTTTTTTTAATTCAGTCAGGGAATTCAATTTTGTTTCTAACGCATCATTACCCTGAGCAAGCTTGTTTTTTTGTTCGATTAAAGCTGTATTTTCCGATTTTAAAAGAGAAACCTTAGTATTTAAATTATCGAGCGACTTCTGATTATGAGAAAAACTCGAAAAAAGCTTGGACAGCCTCTGGCGGCTGGCTTTCAAATTGACCAATAATTCGGCTTTTTCCTGCGCCAGTTTCTGGCCCTGCAGTTTCTCTTTCTCTAATGATTTCAATAGGTTTTGCTTCTCATTCTCCAACGTGCTTATTATTATCTTCTTCTCTGCCAGCTGGCTCATCAGCTCGCTCTTTTCTTTGAGAATGATAACATATTCATAAGCGCTAAATGCGGCTACGCCTATTAAAAGCACAATTACTATATTCTTAAGCAGCGCCATGTTAACTTTTTTCATAGTTAATATATTATACGGCGCCAGGGGAAAAAGGCAAGTTTTTTTATCAGTTAGATTTTGGCGGGTATTGCGTCTATTAAGGTAAAGAGCGCCCTTTATGGGAAGCACCTGGCGCTTATAGGAATTGCGCCAGTATGCGCTTGATAGGCAACACCCCGCGCAGATCGGTATTGCGCGGGTGCGCCCTTTATGGGCAGGGAGGTAAACATGTTAGCAAAGGTATTTAGCCTTGGGGTACTGGGTATAGAAGCCTATCCCCTCGAAATAGAAGTAGATGTGACTCACGGGCTGCCCACTGTGAACATTGTAGGCATGGCAGATACAGCGATCAGAGAAAGTAAAGAACGGGTTAAGGCTGCGATCAGGAACTCTGGATTTAAATGGCCCGCGGAAAGGATCACGGTAAGCCTGGCTCCTTCCGATATACGCAAGGAGGGCGCTTCTTTCGATTTAGCGATCGCTCTGGGGGTTTTAGCTGCTTCGGAACAGATCGGCCAAAAATACCTCAAAGACTACTTTATACTTGCCGAAATGGCGTTAGACGGTTCACTGCGCAGCATCCGGGCAGCTTTGCCTGCGAGCCTTGCAGCCGGAACTTCAAAAATGAAAAAACTGATCGTTCCTTTACAAAATATAAAAGAAGCAGCCGTAGTCAAAAACACCAGCGTATTCGGGCTTAAGACCTTAAAAGAAACGGTTGAATTCCTAAATTCCCCGGAGATGCTTGAACCGTTTAAGATGGATTTGAAAGATCTATTCCGGAAAAATTCTCATTACGATATTGACTTCTCGGAAGTTAAAGGGCAATACCACGCAAAACGGGCATTGGAAGTAGCAGTTGCCGGGGCTCACAATATCCTGGCATTGTGGAATCAATATTACCAGAGATAGCCTGCTCTTGAGGATAAACAGGTACAATGCCTTTAATCCTTACTTGCTTACCGTCTAAAACAACTCTATTAAGGGCTAGCGATAACAAGTATCTCTTGCCCTCAAAATTATCTTTAAGGCTCTCTAAACGCCTCTCTATGCACCTACAATAGTCATTTATAGTCTTCCTGGCATCTGAAGGAGACAAGCTGTTTGTTTGTTTACTTAATAAACTTTGCTTTTCTCCTTCCAGTTGCTTCTTATTCTCTTGGATTTTAGCCATCTGGTCTTTTAATTGTTCCATAGATATAATTTTCTCTCTATAAGCATCTAACAGGCGAGATTCTTCATTCTCTATATTTTTTAATTCCTTTTCTATCGCCTCAA
>Ga0265316_10000106_pt1 | contig 90430 bp, 61 predicted proteins | sample 4522metaG_FD_202092 | JGI IMG/M metagenome (GOLD analysis project Ga0265316, IMG submission 202092) | Rhizosphere microbial communities from Carex aquatilis grown in University of Washington, Seatle, WA, United States - 4-5-22 metaG | ecosystem: Host-associated > Plants > Roots > Rhizosphere >... | reverse complement strand
CCTCTCCGTCCCGGAGAGGGGTTGGGGGTGAGGTTGACTATTTCTGTGGTCCCCGCTGCTGCTCCTGACTCGCTCTTCCTGCCCGTATCCCTCACCCCTGGTAGCACTTTTCAGACACGCTCTTAGAGAGCCCAGGGGCCAGGTTGTGACAGCACCCCCGCCCACGGGCTGGGCGCGACTCGGGGCAGCCTCGTCACGAGTCGGGGCGGGCTGGTCAAAGCGGCTCGGATGGACCAGAGATGCCGCTCTTGCCGCTGAACAGATCGGTCATTGGTCGCCCGCCCCACCGTCGGCAGACCCAGGCTGGTTGAACGAGAAAGAGCCGAACAGGCCGTGGGTTCCTCCCTGCGGTCCAGCCGTGAAATAGAGCAGATCGGTGCTGCCCGCCTTGCTGCCATTGCCGAAGGCCAGTGCCCAAAGACCGTCGATAACGACGGGCGTGCCGCTGACGTCCACCAGTTGTCCGAGCGGCGCGCCAGTGCCAGAGTCATAGGCACTGATACGACCGTCGCCAAAGTTGCCGACCAGCAGCGCCCCAGCAAAGCCCGCCAGCCCGGAAGGAGCGAGGGCCAGGCCCCAAGGGGCGTCGAGCCAGCCCTGGGAAACCAGGCGCTTGGCAAAGCTGCCATTCATGTTGAAGACGCTCACGTAGCCGAGCCCCGTGCCGGAAATGCCCACGTTGATGCTGGGCAAGTGCTGCGCGTACGCGACGTAGACCATCCTCAACGCTCTGACTCGTGACCACCTCAAAGCCATCGCTGTGCAGGCCAAGTAACCCTCTCCCGCCGACGCGGTCGCCGGCGACCTCTCCCGCTACCGCGGGCGAGGTGATACGGCCGCTGCCGCGGCCGGGGGAAAAAGCAGCATTCACGCAGCCCAAAACAAAACAGTTGCTCACCCCCAAACCCCTCTCCCGGAGGGGAAGGGGTAACCCGACTCGAAGACTTGTGTCTCGAATCACGAATGGCCATCTGGACACGCGGCACCCGCTTAACGTCCATGAGTCGTCAGGGCACCTCGGCGAGAATCTCCTCCAGCTTCTCCAGACTGGGCGGTTTGGCAAGGTGCCTGTCGAATCCTGCTGCCTGCGCCCGCGCCACGTCTTCGGGCAAAGCGTAGCCACTCAAGGCCACAAGAAACACACCCTTGAGTGCCTCGTCCGCCCGGAAAGCACGCGCGACCTCAAAGCCATCCATGCCGGGCAGGCCGATGTCGCAGAACACTATGTCGGGCCGGAATTCCTGCGCCTTCGCAATGCCCTGCCGGCCGTTGTACGCCACCTCGACCTCGTGCTCGTAAAAAGCCAGCACGTCGCGCAGACTGTCGGCTGCGTCGACGTTGTCCTCGATGATGAGAACGCGCCGGCGGCCTTTGCTGGCGCTGGCACCTGCCTGCGGCGCATCCGCATCATCCATCGCGAGCGGAAGACGCACGACAAACTCGGCCCCTTGGCCGAGCCCCGCACTTCGGGCCGTGATGTCGCCCCCGTGCAGCTCGACTAGCCCCTTGGCCAGAGCCAGCCCGAGTCCGAGCCCGCCTTTGCTGCGGTCCAAGGTTGAATCCGCCTGACTGAAGGGCTGAAACAGGCGCGCGACCAGCTCGGGCGTCATGCCCACTCCCGTGTCTGCCACCTGGATCACCGCCCGCCTTTCCGTCGCATCGGCACTGATGGTGATGCGCGTTTCCCCATCCCGGCCGGTGAACTTCGCCGCGTTTTGCAGCAGGTTGCCGATCACCTGTACCAGACGATTTCGGTCAGCGCTCACAGACATCGGCCGCGAGGCAGGATGGAACTCGACACGCACGTCAGCCCGGTCAAAGAGCGTGCGGTGATCCTCCACGGTGTGGCGCACGAGTTCATTGAGTTCTAGGGTGTGGCGCTGAAGCTGGATCTTGTTCCGCGTGATGCGGGTCACGTCCAGCAGGTCGTCGACCAAATGGGCCAGCTGCGCGGCCTGGCGATCGATCACCGCCAAGGCGCGTTTCGCCTGCTCGCCACCTGGCTCGCAATGTTCCAGGATGTAGGTGCTGTTCCTGATTGGGGCCAGCGGATTGCGCAGCTCGTGCGAGAGCACCGCCAAGAATTCGTTCTTGCGCTGATCGGCTTCGCGCAAGGCCTCCTCGATTTTCTTATTCTCGGTTATCTCCGTTCCGAGGACGGTGATTCCCTCGGTCGAAGGAGAAGCAGTCATTCGATACCAGGCCTCCGTGTATTTGCCGCCCATCTCGAAACGCCGCGTTTCCCGCTTGTCCATCACCGCGCGCAAGTTCTCTTCATAGGCGGTGCCGAGGTGTTTGGGAAACATCTCCCAAATGTTGTGGCCAAGGAAGTCCTCCGGCTGCTTCCCAATTCTTGACGTGAACTGCCTGCTGGCGAAGACGAACTTCCAGTCGCGATCGAGGACGTAGAAATCGTCCTGGATGCTATCCAACACCTCGGCCAGTTTCCGGTTGCTGCGTTCAAGCGCCTGCTCCGCGCCCTTGCGCCCCGTCACGTCGAGAACCAGGGACAAGACCGAGAACTTGTCGTTCGGGTGGTGTAGCGTCGAGTTGTACCACTCGCAATGGATCACCGTGCCGTCCTTGCGGACGTTGCGGTTCTTGTTCACGTTGCGCGGACGCTTGCCACTGAGCATCTCCGCCATGACCTGCTCGACCAGCGGCCAGTCCTCGGCGTACACCCAATTCAACTCGTCGATGCGCCTGCCGACTGTCTCCTCAGCGGTCCAGCCGAAGACCTTGGTGGCCTCGTCCGACCAGCGCACGATCCGGTAGTCGGCCGAGGACCATTCGATGACCGCCAACGGAGAATTCTCCAGCAGGGACTCCAAGCGCTGCCTGGCGCCACGAAGCTCCTCCTCGGCCTGCTTGCGCTGGGTGACGTCGCGGATAATGGCAATCGACCGGCGTTGTCCCAACTGGTCCGTCAACAACGCGGTTGAGAACTCCGCGGAGAAAGTGCTGCCATCCTTGCGCCGGCAGGTCACTTCACCCACCGCCCTGGCCTGCCCCTCCCGGCGCGTGAGCATTTCCGCAAGCCTGGGATCGTTCGTGTCGATATGGGATTGCCGGTCGAGTCCCACGAACTCCTCGGCGCTGTAGCCGAACATCCGGCATGCAGCAGGGTTGGCGGAGAGTACCTTTCCCGATCCTGCTGGATCGGTCACCAGAATGGCATCGCTGGCGTGTTCAAAGATCGCACGAAAACGCTCCTCGCTCTCGCGCAAGGTCTCCTCGGCCTTCTTGCGCTGGGTGATGTCGCGCAAGATCACGAAGGACGTGGTCCGGTCGGGCAAGATGACCGAGCTGACCTCGGCGGTGAATTTCGTGCCGTCCTTGCGCACGTAGCCCAGTTCCTGGCGCAGGTACCCCGAACGGGCCCGCTCGGCCAAGGCCAGGCCGTGGCGCGGATCGGACCAGTCGGTGATTCCGTCGCGCCCCGCGCGAATCAGTTCCTCCTCGGTCATGCCAAAGATCCGGCAGGCGACCTGATTCGCGGCAAACACCCTTCCGTCGGGCGCGGTTGCAAATATCGCGTCGATGCTGTTGTCAAACAGCGCGCGATGCCGGGCTTCGCTTTGCCGAAGCGCCTCCTCCGCCTGTCTGCGTTCGGTAATGTCGCTGAAGAGCGTGAGGGCGCCGATCTGCTCACCGGTGGCGGCGATGATGGGGGCGGCTCCGACCGAGACCCAGCGCTCCTCGCCATCCGGGCGCTGGAGTCGCATGATCTCGGAGGCGACGGTCTCGCCGCGCAGAGCGCGCGCGGCCGGACTCGTATCGGGATCGACGGGCAGCCCGGCTTCGTTCCGGACTTGCATGAGGCGGGCTCGTTCAGCGACGGTGCGCGGCCAGTCCTCTGCTGACACGCCAAGGATTCGGTGCGCCGCCGGGTTTATTGTCGCGGCAGAAGCGCCCGGCTTGTATGTGATGAGGCCATCAGGCATGGACGAGACGATCGCCTTCAGCTCGGCGAGCAATCCTTCCCGCTCTGTTTCAGCCTGCTTCTGCTCGGTGATGTCGCGAATGCTGCCGCTGCGATAAAGCGGCCGGCCCGAGCTTTCCTTGACCAGGGACATGTGGTTGGAGAGCCAGCGGTAGTCGCCGTTCTCGGGTCGCTGGCGGTACTCAGCGTGGGCTTCTCCGAGAGATTCCAAACGTGCTAGTGCCGCCCGCATGCCAGGTACATCGTCGGGGTGAACCATCGTCAACGCCGTCTCAACATCCAACGTCATCAACTGATGGGGCGAATACCCCACCACCGCCTCAGCCGACGGGCTGATGTATTCGTAGCGGCCGGTTTGCAGGTTCACGCGATAGATGACATCGCGGGAGTCGTCGAGGACCGAGCGGAAACGCGCTTCGCTCGCCCGTAGCGCCTCGTCGGCGCGCCGGTGCTCCGAGACATCGACCATGGTGACCACGCAGCCGATGGTCCGCCCGTCTGCCGTCTGCAAGGGAGTCGCGCTCAGCAGAAGATCCGCCTTCGATCCGTCGACGCGCGTCAGCGTGGCCGGCTCCGCGCGAAGAAGCGCGCCCCGCAAGGCATTCGAGATCAGGTCACCGCCCAAAAGGGGCGAGGCGAGCACCACCGGGAATGCGGCCTGAAAATCGGCGCGCAGGGGAGAGCAGCCGCATAGCTGCTCGGCGGTGCGGCTGACACGCGTGATCTGGCCCTTGTCATCGCACACCACGACGGCGTCCGCGGCCTGTTCCAGTACCAAGCGCGCCAGCAATCCCTCGGCAAGGGCTTGATCGTGCTGCTTCTGTTCAGGCAGGTCGGTGGCCACCGGTTCGCTACTCGTGCAACTGGGGGTTTCCGGTTCTGCGCATCGCTTGCGCGAGCACCTGCTCGATCGCCTCGATGCTCGGGGGCTTGGCCAGATGGTAGTCGAAGCCCGCCTCCTGCGACTTGGCGAGGTCCTCTGGGGAGGCGTACCCGGTCAACGCGACAAGCGTGGTGGCGGAGTGAGTAGCGTCTGCGCGGATGGTCCGCGCGACCTCGTGCCCGTCCATCCCGGGCAGGCCGATGTCGCAAAGAACCACGTCCGGCCGGTGCGCCCGAACCTTTTCTAGGCCCTCATCGCCGGAGTAGGCCACCATCGCCGAGTGATTGAGGAGATCCAGGACCTCGCACAGGCTGTCGGCGGCGTCGCGATTGTCTTCGATGATGAGAACGCGCCGGGGCTGAACAGGAGCTTGCTCGATGGGCGGACGAGGCTCGGCGATCTCTGACGGCGGCAGCGTGGGCAGGACGACCTCGAACTCGGCGCCCTGGCCTGGCCCTTCACTTCGCGCCGCCACGCTGCCGTCGTGCATTTCCACCAGGCCCTTGACCAGCGCCAGCCCGAGACCAAGACCGCCCTTGGAGCGGTCGAGGGTCCGATCCGCCTGGGTGAAGGGCTCAAACAGGTGCGGCAAGATGTCTGCACCGATCCCAGCCCCGGTGTCGCAAATCCGAACGGCTGCCTGGCCATCCCCACGGCTCTCGACCGAAACAGTGGTGGCGCCGCCCTTGGGGGTGAACTTCACCGCGTTCTGCAGCAAGTTGCCGACCACCTGAATCAGGCGGGTCCGGTCGGCGTGGACCATCAACCTGGCGCCGCTGGTCCGCAACGCAAGCTTCACGCCGGCTCTTGCAAACAGGTCGCGGTGGTCCTCGACCGTCCGGCCGACCAGCTCGTCGAGGTTCACCGGCTCCTTCTCAAGCCGGATCTTGCCGCGCGTGACCCGCGTGACGTCGAGGAGATCGTCGACCAGACTGGTCAGGTGCGCAACCTGGCGCTCGATCACCGCCTCAGCATGCTGCGCCTGTTCGCCATCCCCGCGAACATGTTGAAGGATGAAGAGGCTGTTCTTGATGGGCGCCAGCGGATTGCGCAGCTCATGAGAGAGCATCGCAAGAAACTCATTCTTGCGCGCGTCTGCGTTGCGCAGTTCGCGCTCGCTTTCTTGCAGGGCATGTTCGGCTTCGCCACGCTGGCGCTCGGCTTCGATGGCATCGAGCGCATACGAGACATCGGCTGCCAGAGCCAGCAGCAGCATGACCTGTTCCGAGTCGAAGGCGGCTCGTTGCGGCGAATACAGAGTGAGAGCGCCCACCACTTTTCCCTGCTTGTGCAAGGGGAAGGCGGCGGACGCCCTGATCCCGTGTCGCAGCGCCGACTCACGCCAGGGCGACAGCAAAAGGTTGCCCTCGAAGTCATCGTTCACCATGGCCCGATCCTCGCGGATACAGGTACCAGTCGGGCCTTGGCCCAATTCACCCTCGACCTCTACCCTGATGCCGCCAAGGTACGCGGCAGAAGGGCCGCTGGCGGCCACCGGCTTCACCCACCGGCCCTCGACCAGCCCGATCCAGGCCAGTGGCAAATTCATCTGCTCGGCGACGATGCGACACACTTCCTGGAAGATGTGAGCTTCGTCGCGGGTGCGGACGATCATCTCGTTGACCTGGCTCAAGACCGCGTAGAGCTGCGTGAGCTGCTGCACGCGACGGGCCTGAAGCTCGCGCTCGGTGACGTCCCGGAACAACACCGTCAGGTTGTCCGCGCCCGGATAGCCAAACACCTCGACTGTGCGGTCAGTGACCACGGAAGGCGCGTGGACACGGATCGGGGTACCACTTTCCATGGCCCGGCGCAACTCGGTCCCGAACACGCTTCCGACTAACGAGGGGAAGAGTTCGAAGAGCGAGCGCCCTAGCACCTCTTCGCGCGACTTGTGGAAGTAGCGCAGGGCCGTGTCGTTGATGTGGGTCACGCGCCACTGCCTATCGAGGGCATAGAACCCGTCGGCAATGCTGTCGACAATGGCCGCCAGCCGCGTCTGCGAGTCGTGCAGCGCCTGCTCGGCCTGCTTGCGCTCGCTGATGTCATGGCCCGACTGGAGAACTCGCTCGATTCCGTCTTCGCCGCGCACGAGCTGCATGCGGACGGAGACCGTGACCGTCCGGCCTTGCTTGGAGCGACTGACCAGCTCCCCTTCCCAGTGGCCAACCCGGGCCAAAATCGCGTCCACCTCGGCCGGGGAAGTCGAGCCGACAGTCTGCAGGATCTCGTGGACATTCCTGCCCAAGACCTCCTGCTCGGTGAAGCCGTAGAGTTCTTCGGAGCCGTCGTTCCAGAACTCGATTTGCCCGCTCAGGCGGCGCACGTGGATGGCGTCCTGGGATAGCCGTAGCAGGCTGGCATGGCGCCGAGCCAGGTCCTCCGCTTGCTTGCGTTCGGTGATGTCGTGCGAGATCGCGCCGACCCCATACAGCCGCCCGGCCGAGTCGACCAGCGGGAACTTGCTCGCCAGGAACACGTGGTGCCCGTCGGGAAGATCGGCAACCTCTTCGACGTCGACGGGCCTGCGGGTCTGGGCGACCTGGCGATCGTGCTCGCGGAATAGATCGGCGCGCTCCGTCGGGAAAAGATCGTAGTCGGTCATGCCCTTGAGCCGGTCGCGAGACATGCCCAGCATCCCTTCCAGACGCTTGTTGATGGTCAGAAAGCGCCCTTGCAGGTCCTTGAGGAAGATCGGAGAAGGGCTTCCATCGATCACGTCCCTGAGCAGCTGCTCGCCTTCGCGCAGCGCCGTTTCCGCGCGCTTGAGCCTGGTTACGTCGGCGAAGTTGATGATCGTGCCCGCGATCGAGTCGTCGAGCGTGTGGTAGGGCAGCACGCGCAGCACCAGCCAGGACTCGCCGGCGCGAACCTCGCGCTCCACCGGCACCAGAGTGCGCTGCACATCAGCGACGTCGGCCAATAGATCGGTGCCCGCAAAGCGCGGGGCCAGATCGGCGAGCGGCCGTCCCAGGTCCGTGTCGATGAAGTGAAAAAGTGCCCTGGCAGCGGGCGTGAACTTCGCCAGCTTGTGATCGCGGTCGAGAAAAATGGTGGCCACCTGGGTGGCCGAAAAGAGGTTGTGCAGGTGGGCGTTGCTGATGCCCAGTTCGTGGATCTTCTGGCGCAGCTCACGGTTGACGGTTTCCAACTCCACGTTCGCCAACCATAGCTCTTCCTTGGTAACCTCCAGCTCCTCCCTGGAGGACTGCAGGCGCGCGTTGGCGGAGATCAGATCTACATTCGAATCTGCGAGGCCATCCGCCCCGAACCTTTCTGGCGTGGGAGCCACGGCTGCGGCCGGGACAGGCGGCGCCTTGCGCACCCGTGCTCGGACGGCAGATGAGTCAGTCTTGCTCGGCCTTCGGGGTTGGGACTTCCGCTTGGGCATGCGAACTTTCGGCCTGCGTCATGTGCCGGGGAACTCTGCCACGTTACTCTCTCATTACCATGAGTGATCGCTTGGCATCCATGGGTTCGCACTCCGCGCGCGAATCCCAAATCTGCGCAACGCTGTGAGCCTTGCCGCTCGTCGCGCGCGGCCCACACTTGATTGTGGGGGTGGCGGGAGATGCAGAATGACAACACAGACCCGTTGGTCGTGCTGGAAGAGATTGATTCTCGTGTCGCGCTGGACGACCCCGAGGCCCTGGCGGTGCAAGAGGCCACGTGCTACGACGTGGCCATTGTCGGCGGTGGTCCGGCTGGCTTGGTGGCGGCCGGACACTGTCGCATGCGCGGGTTGAGCAGCATCACGTTCGAGGCCCAGGCCTTTGGCGGCCAGCTTGTCAGTCTCTATCCCAGCAAGCCGGTCACCAATTTCCCGGCCCATCTCGACGTGGCGTCCGGGGAATTGGCGCGCCGGCTGGCAGAACAGGCGGCGCACTTCGGCGCCGAGTTGCGGGAACACGAGCCAGTGGAGTCGGTCGCATTCGCGCGCGACATGGGGTTCGCACTGCGGTCCACGGGACGGCGGGTGAAAGCGCGCGCGGTGCTGCTGGCGCTAGGCATGGGCCGCTTCCGACCGCGCAAGCTGGGCCTCAAGGACGAGGCTCGCTTCGCCGGCCATGGTCTTGTGTATCGCCTTCCTCCGCGCGACAGCATCGTGGCCCGCCACGCCGTAGTGGTGGGCGGCGGTGACACGGCTGTGGATATGGCCATTGCCCTCAAGGCTTTCGTCCCGGAGGTGACGCTCGTGCACCGCCACGTGGGTCTGCGCGCCCACCCGCACTCTTTGGAGCGATTGGACGCTTCTGATGTCCGAGTGATGACTGAAGCAGAAGTGGTCGGGTTGGGCGGTAATGGCGTACTGGACCATGTCCTCGTGGCGGTGCACGACAAGGAGATACACGAGATCCCCGCGGATCTCTTGCTGGTCAGTGTGGGCCAGGAACCGGATCTGGGCGGATTGGCCCAATGGGACCTGAATCTGACTTTGGACGGAAACCATCTGCCAGTGGACTCTTCCATGCGCACCGCTGTGGCCGGCGTGTTTGCGGCCGGTGACTTCGTGGCCTATCAAGGCAAGGTCAAGATGATCGCCACGGCCGCGGCCGAGGGTTCCACTGCCGCCGCTTCAGTAGAGCGCTACCTGCGGGTCCAGGCCTGAGTGAGTTATACGCAGAATAGTATAGACCTACGTATAACAATTCGAAATGACTAGTCGGGGAATCCCACCACTTGCTGCCGGTCCTCGTCCCAAAAATCCCTGGCGGTTTGATGCTCGTCTTGGCCACCCGTTGCGTTCTTGAGCTCCGTCTGCCTGCCCGCTTTTTGGGGGCACAGGGGGCGGCCGATGCGCATCCAAGTTCAACCCCACAGCCCGACCCTTTGAGGAGCCATCCATGATGAACCCAGCGCCCGAGAGTGCCCCTCTGTCTGCGTGGTGGCGCCACGGCGTGATCCTGGTGATGGTCATCGGGTTCGCCGTGCTGTCGTTCGTGACCGTCAAGACCTATAGCAACGCGCCTCCCATCCCAGAACGGGTCACCGACGAGCTGGACGCGACGATTTTCACCCGCGACGACATCGAGGCCGGACAGGAGGTCTTTCTCAAGTACGCGCTCATGGAACACGGAACTCTGTGGGGCCACGGCGCCTATCTCGGCCCGGACTACAGCGCGGAATACCTGCACCGCCTGACCGAGATCATGCGCGACGCTATTGCCGGAGACCGTTTCGGCCGGGCGTTCGCCGCCCTCGAGATGGGCGCGGCCGCAGAAACCGTGGAGCTCACCCAGCGCACGTTGAAGCAGAATCGCTATCACGCCGAGAGCGACACGCTGGTCTTCACACACGGAGAGATCGCCTCCTACGCGATCCAGAAGAAGGAATGGGCGCGCTACTTCGCCGGTGACACTCCCGCCCCGGGACTGGCACGCGGATACATCAGCGACCCCGAGGAGCTGGCGGCGCTGACGTCGTACTTCGCGTGGGCGGCCTGGGCTGCCGCGGCCCAACGTCCGGGCAAGGACTATTCCTACACCAACAACTTTCCCTACGATCCGGCGGCGGGAAATCACCCGACTGCCTCGACCTATCTGTGGAGCGCGTTGAGCCTGATTACGTTGTTGGCTGGCCTGGGCGCCGTGCTGTTTCTGGTCGGGCGATTCGACTATCTGGGCTGGCACGGCGAGCGTCAGGCCCAACATGTGTACGACAGTCCCTTGCTGAGTTGGGCCATCACTCCCAGCCAGCGAGCGGCTGGTCTGTACTTCGCCGTGGTGGTCTTGCTCTTCCTGCTTCAGGTGCTGGTGGGCGGCGGCCTGGCGCACTACCGGGTCGAGCCGGGAGCTTTCTACGGAATCGATATCTCCCGATTTATGCCATACAACCTGCTGCGCACGTACCACCTGCAACTGGCCATTTTCTGGATTGCGACTGCCTGGGTTGCGGGCGGTCTCTTCATGGCGCCTCTGGTGGGCGGCGGCGAGCCCAAAGGCCAGCGAGCCGGCGTCCTGTTGCTGCTGGGCGCACTGACTGTCGTCGTGTTGGGCAGCCTCGCAGGCGAGTTTCTCGGCATCAACAACAAACTGGGGAGTCTCTGGTTTTGGCTGGGGCACCAGGGCTCGGAGTATCTGGACCTGGGCCGCTTCTGGCAATTGCTGTTGGCCGCAAGCCTTGTGGGCTGGCTGGTGCTGATGTTCCGCGCATTGCGGCCGGCGATGCGACAACCGGAGCGGGGACAACTGGCCTCGCTGTTCCTTTATGCCGCCGTGGCGATTCCTTTGTTCTATCTGCCCGCGCTGTTCTTCGGGCCGCGCACCAATTTCGCAGTCATCGACAATTGGCGCTTCTGGATTATCCATCTTTGGGTCGAAGGCTTCTTCGAGCTGTTCGCCACAGTGTTGGTGGCCGTGATGTTCCGCCAGCTTGGCCTGGTATCCGTGCGCACCGCCACGCGCATGGTGTACCTGGACGCCATTCTATTTCTCGCCGCGGGGATTATCGGCACTGGCCACCACTGGTACTTCACTGGGCAGGGCACGCTGAACATGGGCCTGGCCGCATGCTTCTCGGCCATGGAGGTGGTCCCGCTCACTTTGCTGACCCTGGATGCCTGGGACTTCATCCGTCTGCGCCACCTGCGCGCCGAGCCCTCTGTGCGCGCGGTTGCCGCGGACCACAAGTGGACCATCTACTTCTTGATGGCCGTGGGCTTCTGGAATTTCGTGGGGGCAGGCGTGTTCGGGTTCCTGATCAATCTGCCCATAGTGTCGTATTTCGAAGTGGGCACGCTCTTGACGGCCAACCATGGCCACGGGGCCATGTTCGGCGTCTTTGGATTGCTCGCTCTGGCTGTGCTGGTGTTCTGCCTACGCTGCCTGTCCGACAACGTCGGCTGGAAGCGAACCGAGCGGCTGGTCAGGCTCAGCTTCTGGGGGCTCAACCTGGGCCTGGCGTTGATGATGGCCATCGATCTCTTCCCGGCCGGCGTGCTTCAACTTGCCGACTCGCTGGCCAACGGGTACTGGCACGCCCGGCGGCTGACCTTCCTGATGACCGGCCCGTTTCACGTGCTGGAATGGCTGCGCATCGGCGCGGACCTGATCTTCATCGTGGCTGGTGTGCTTCCGCTGGTACTGATGACTGTACTGCGGGTTCTTGGCCGACGGCCCGCCGGTGGACCGGCCGCAACTTCGCTGTAGAATGCGGGCCGGAGAACCGAATGTTTTCGGTGGCGAGCAATTTCGACGATGAGCTTCCGGGCCGGCTAGCCGGCATGGAGGTGGACGAGTTTTTCGGTTCTTGCGACGACGCCCCGGTGGGACATGGGCGGCCGCGCGCGGTGATCCCGCCCACCTCGTGGCGTACCCTCGAACGGCACGTGGCTCGCTGCCGGACGGCCGGGATGGGATTCAACCTGCTGCTCAACCCGGTGTGTCTGGGCGGCTACGAGGAGAACACGGGCCTGGAGCGCCGGCTGCGGCGGACCATGGCGCGTGCGGTGGACATGGGCGTGACCGCGGTGACCGTGGCGCATCCCTGGCTGGTTTCGCTGGCGCGCGAGACGCCCCTGCGTGTGCGCGTGAGCGTCTTCGTCGGGATCGCCACCGTGGAACAGGCCCGCTACTGGGAGACCCTGGGCGCGCACATTATTGCTCTGGACACCCACGTGCTGTGTCGCGATCTGGGCGGCATCAAGCGCATCGCCGCGGCGACGCACGCCGAGATCGAGGTGCCGGTCAACATCGGCTGCATCCTGCGCTGCCCGCTGGCGCGCACCCACGTCGCCCGGCTGTCGCATTCGTCTCGGCGCGGAACCCAACCCATGGATCCCTGCGTGCGCTGGTGCATGGAGGAGAAGCGACGAGATCCGGTCAACCTGATCCGCAGCGATTTCATTCGGCCCGAGGATCTGGATCGCTACCAGGACTTGGGCGTCACTAGCTTCAAGATTGTGGACCGCGCCTGCTCCACCGAGGCGCTGGTCGAGCGCGTGCGCGCCTATCACAGTCGGCGCTGGGAGGGCGACTTGCTGCAACTCATCGGGCCGCGCGGAATGCCACCGCGACGCCGGCCCCTTCCTGTCGTGGATTCTTTGCGCCATCTGGGCGTGCGAGGGGCTTTGGCGCTGCTGCGCAGCGCTCGTCAGTTCATGAAGCTGGAAGTTCCGTGGTCCATCGACAACCGCGCTCTGGACGATGTGATCCTACCGGGTGGCTGCCACGCCACGGGCTGCGAGGAGTGTGGCCACTGTGCCCGTGTCGCCGCGCGCGCGGTGCGACCGCTGGTGGCGCAATAGTGCTGAAGGGAACTCAATGTCAGCAGACTCGGACAGACACTCGCCAGCAAAGGGCAGCGCCATCTTGGGAATTGCGACGGTGGTGCCCGAGCACTGTCTTGAGCAAGACAGTGTGAAGCACAAGCTGCGTTCTTTGCTGCCGATTCCCGAGCGTCGCCTCGACGCGGTCATGGCCCTGTTTGACAACGCCTTGGTACAGCGACGGTTCAGTGTGCTGCCGCTGGAGCAGTTGTGCGTGTCTCGCTCGCTGTCGGAGACCATGGCGCTATATCGCGAGAATGCGATTGCCCTGGGCCGCAGAGCGGCCGCCGACTGTCTGACGGCCTCGGGGGTGTCCGCGCGGGCGGTGGACTTGATCATCACGGTGTCTTGCACCGGCTTCATGATTCCGTCGCTGGATGCCTACTTGGCGCAGGACCTGGGATTTCGACCGGACGTGCGTCGCCTGCCCATCACTGAACTGGGCTGCGGGGCAGGCGCGGCAGCGCTGGGCCGGGCGCACGATTTTCTGTGCGGGCACCCGGAGGCCCATGTGCTCATCGTCGCAGTCGAGTTGCCGACCCTGAGTTTCCAGCGCAATGACGCCAGCACCGCGCAGCTGGTATCGACCGCGCTCTTTGGCGACGGCGCGGCAGCGGTGTTGCTGACCGGGCGCCCCTCGGGCAGCGGGGTGACCGTGCTCGACGCCGAGACCCATCTATTTCCCGACACTCTGAATCTGCTGGGCTTTGATCTGCATGACGACGGACTGCATGTCGTGCTGGCCAAGGAGTTGCCGGACACCCTGCGTACCGCATTCGGGGCCGTGGTCGAGCGTCTGCTGGCCCGATCCGGAATTGCACGCGCCGACGTGGAATGCTGTGTGTTTCACCCGGGCGGCACGCGCATCCTGCTGGCCATCGAGGAGGCGCTGGGGCTGGATCGAACACGCACCCAGCCATCATGGGATGTGTTACGTGAATACGGCAACATGTCGAGCGCCGCAGTCCTGTTCGTGCTCGAGCGCTGCATGAAACAGCTTCGCCCGCGTCCCGGCGCCTACGGATTGTTGGGCGCCTTTGGGCCGGGGCTTTCCGCTGATCTGTGCCTACTGCGATGGAACTAGCCCTCACACTTCCGCTGTACACGGCCCTGCTGGTGCTGGTCGGGTTGACTCGACTGGGGGAGTTGCTGCTGTCGCGGCGAAACCGTCGGCGATTGCGCGGCAACGGGGCGGTCGCCGTGAGAGAGCCACACTTTGCCGCGATGGTGTTGCTGCACATTGCGATCTTGGTCGGCGCTGGCGTGGAGGCATGGGGCACGCGACGGCTGCTCATCCCGTGGCTTGCCGTGGCGATGCTGACACTGTTGGCGGCTGCCATCGCGTTGCGCTGGTGGGTGATCGCCAGCCTCGGCCCACACTGGAACGTGGCCATCATGGATTCCATTGAGGAACAGAAGAACGGAGGACACGGCTTGACTGTGGTGTGCAAGGGTCCATTCCGCTGGATTCGCCACCCCAACTATCTGGCGGTCTTTCTGGAATTGCTCGCCCTGCCTTTGCTGCACGCGGCCTGGTTCACTGCCGTACTTGGGTCGGCGGCCCACATCTGGGTCCTGCACCATCGTGTGCACAGTGAGGAATCTGTACTGCTCGGCCATCCCAGCTACCAGGCCGTCATGGCTGACAAGCCGCGCTTCATCCCGCGGCTGCTGTCGGCGGCCGTTCGGCGTGTCTATGCCTTCATCCGTCTCGGGCGTCCTCTGTTTCTGCTGGGCGGGTTCGTGCTCTACGGTCTGGGAGCGGCTGTGGCTGCGGCGCAGGGTCGGACCATCGAGCCGTCGCTGTATCTGCTCGGGCAGGCGGTCGTCACGGCCTTCCAGTTGATGACCCATTATGCGAACGACTTCTTCGACTATGAGGCGGATCGTGCCAATGCCACGCCCACGCGCTGGTCAGGGGGAAGCCGTGTCTTGCCGAGTGGTGAAGTTCCGCGTGGCCTCGCTTTGGCCGGAGCGCTGGCGACGGCGGCCGCGGGAATTGCCGTGCTGATCGTGCTGGCGAGCCGACACCCTGGCCCCTTGCTCGTGCCGATTGCCTTGGCCATTCTCGTGTTGTCGTGGCTGTACAGCGCCCCGCCGCTGCGCCTGCATTCCACCGGATGGGGTGAGCTAGACGGCGTGGTGGTTGTCACTGCGCTGGTACCGTTCTTCGCGTTCTACCTGCAATCCCCAGACTTGGTCGGCTGGCCAAGCCTACTGCTGGCCATTGTTCCGCCCTGCTGTTTGCAGTTCGCGATGCTGCTGGCTGTGGGAGTGCCGGATGCCGTCGGGGACTTGGCCGTGGGCAAGCGCACTCTGGTGCTGCGGCTGGGCGGCGCCCGCGCGGTGCGCTGGCATCTGACCATGCTCGCCGTCGCCTATGCGGCGCTGCCCATCCTGGTTGCGGCCGGCTTACCTGTGACCGTGGCCTTGGCCGCGGCCTTGCTCGCGCCCATTGCCGTCTGGCGAATTTGCTGCGGCCGTGGCGGCCGGGCGCTGCGGCCCGAGAGCTGGGAAAGCTTGACCTTCTGGTCCGTTGCCCTACTGACTCTGACCGTAGCCGCGGAACTCGCCGGATTTCTTCTGCTGTAGAACGCCCCAGCGCACAAACTGCGCGATCCTTGTTGAACGCCACCTGCTCCCAGGGCCAGGCGTCTGCATCTTAGGAGTGGAGGGCTACTGTGTGGATAGCTTGTTACAGAAACGTGGAGAGGTTGTTGGGACGTCCGGAAGTTTTCGCCGGGGCACGAGCCGTGCGAAGCAGAGCGGAGGAGTGTTCTTTCGTCACGGCTTTCCTGGCATGGAGGTAATCGGCCATGAAAAAGCAAAGCAAATTTGTACTTGGGGCCGCGGTCGTGCTTCTTGCCGCGGGGTGCGCATACACTGCGCCCTACCAGAGCTCGGGTCCGTCGCATTCCGAGCAAGGCGTTCAGGTCGGCATCGCGGGCATTCGTTGTTACGTGAACCGGGAGAGCGATACCATGATTGAGACAGGCTCCGTCGACGACCGGCTGGGCCTGGATGTGAAACTGCAGATCAACAACGACTCAGATCGCGTCGCCGAGTTTGAGGAGGGGCACATTCGACTGGCGGAGACTGAGACCCCGGGAGCCCAGGCGGCACCGCCCAGGCAATCCAAGGTCATTACGGTTCTTCCCGGCGAGATCAAGCAAGTTCGTCTTGCGTTCATGCCTGAGGGCGCCACTGACTGCCACCACAGCTTCGCGCTGGACTTGGCTGACAGTGTCGAAGTGGATGGTTCGCCTATCCTGCTCAGCCCGATCATGTTCGAAGCCAAGCATTAACCGTGGCTACCAAGGCAGGTAGTCAGGGCCATAGACCATGCGGCCACCGAAGTCGGCCGCCAGCAAGACCATGCCGGTGGCCGCAAACAGCAACACCAAGTAGCTGATACGCCACCGTCCCGCCAGAGAGTTGCGCCGCCAGAGCCGCAGCGCAAAGGCGGCCAAGACTAGGCCGGCCACCGCGAAGTTGAGAGTTCGGTGTGTGACCAGCAGGGCGTGTGTCGCCGCATCCGACGGCATGTGCGCGGCCCGCAACAGGCCGGTGGCGGCGGTGGGTAAGAGGCTGAGCACCGTCCCGGCCAGCACGAAAATGCCCACACGCTGCCACTTTTCGCGTCTGCGCACGAGGCCGAAAAAGTCGATGATGGCGAGGCCCACCAGCCACGCGATGGGGAAGTGCACCAGCGCCGGGTGCAAGCGGCCGACGAGATCCCCCACATCGCTTGGCTTACCCTCGACTTCGCTCGGGGTGACCGTTTGCACATCGCCGATCTGTTCCACGGCTGGCGCTGGGTCTGGCGCGGCCATTGCGGACGCCAAGGCCAACGCCGTCGTTGCCACAGCGGCGAACACCACGAGGATAACGAGGCGTCGCATGTCTTGCCTACAAGGTCACGATGACCTGCTCATCGGCCAGTTCGGCGGGGTAGGTTTCCAGCGGTCGCGACGCGGGCCCGTGGACCACGCGCCCATCCAGATCGAACTGCGAGCCGTGGCAGGGGCATTTGATCTTCTTGTCGCCCGCGTTGAATGCGACCACGCACTGCCGGTGGGTGCAAACTGGGTTGAAGGCCCGCACGCTGGTCGCACTATCACGGACCAGGAGCAGCAGCTTGTCCTTCACCTTGATGGCGATCGATCCGCCCACCGATTTCAACGTTTCCAGCTTGGCCAGCGGGATGGCGACCTTGCTTCCCGCGGCGCCCGCCGCGAGCGATGGCAGCGTCAGCAGTGCGCCCAGGCTCAGCCCGGAGCCCACCAGGAAGGGGCGACGGCCGAATGTCGAGCTGGACATGTTGAACTCCTTGATTGATGGTCAGAGATTGAACTCGCGCGTGATGGTGAACCCCATGATCACCTCGTGGATGCCTTTGCTGGTGTTGGCCACCAGCCCGTCGGCGGTGATGTACTGCGAGTTGCTGAAGATGATGGCGAAGGTGTGGCGATTGGTGATGATCTTGAGGGCCGTTGCCAAGACTGGGTATTTCGCGTGATAGCCAGCCACATTGAATGAAGCTTCGGCGTCCCAGGCCAGGAAGGTCTGCAATCGGACCTCCGCGGCCACCGGAATGGCCATGGCATAGGCCTGGCCGCTCTTGCGCTGAAAATCCTGGCCGGAACGGACATCGTTGCTCGCGTTCGAGTGATAGAGCAAGCCGCTCGATAGCCAAACGCGCTCACGCAGTGAGCGGCTGACTATGAGTTGGGCGAACCCACCGCCCGAGTCCGGGCTCCCGGTCACCGCATACCAGGTTCCCCCGGCACGCACCGCCACGTCGACAAAGCAGCGCTCGGCCCGCAAAGCCCAGTACTTCGCGTCGAATTGGTATGTGTCGAAAACAGCGTCGCCGCCGTTGCTTAGGCGCTGCACGCCCACTTCCAGGTTGTCCAGTATGCCGTAGCGCAAGGTCAGCCCGATCTTGAGCCCCTCATCAAAACCGAGCCCATTCCTGAAGGCGTTGGTCTGGAAGGGCTCGGAGGCGCGGTGGTCGACCAGAAGGTTGAGCGCATGAGCCCGCGTGGTGCGGGCGTTCGCGACGTTGACCGCGCGTTCGATGCGCGGGTAGTTCTCGGGGTTAAGCCACAGATTGAAGACCTGCGGGTTGTCGATCTGCTCGATGGCCGCCTCGGGCGGCTTGGTCGCGGGCGAGCCTTCTTGCGCCTGGGCCGGCGTCATGGAAACGACCAGCAGCCCAATCACCGCCGCAGCGCAGATCAGGTGCCCCGCGCCTGGGAAATGACCACGTCGACAGCTCATTCTGGGTTCCTCCTTGCCACAAACAGTTGGGCCGCACCAGGCAGCCCAGCCGTGGCGAACGGTAGCCAGTCTGATGCCGCAAGTCTGTCCTGTGTTGCCGCGAAGTAATATTCCGCCCCATCAAGCATCCAATTCGCCAAAACCAGTTGCCAGGTCGGGGAAGCTTCGTCCCGCGCGGGTTCGGGGAAAGGGGATTTCATGGACTATTCACGCGGGCTTTCTCTCAGTGTTTGGCTGGTGGGCAGTCTGGTCCTGTCCACATGTGGCAGCTCCAATTCGTCCACGCCGTCTGACAGCGGCACCGGCTCGGGCTTGACCTGCCCGAAGGGCGGCGCACCGGTGGCCACCACCTCGGTCACTGTGGCTGACTTCAGCTTCACTCCGGAGTGCATCGTAGTCCCAGCCGGCTCGACCGTCACCTGGACCAACACCGGAATGCCCATCCATACCGTGACCAGCGACACCGACGCGCCTGTGACTTTCGATAGTGGTCCACTGGGCAGTGCTGGCATCTTCCACTGGACCTTCGATAGCCCGGGCACAGTCAATTATCACTGCTCCGTGCACCAGAGCCTTGGCATGGTCGGCACGGTCATGGTGCAGTAGGTCTCCTTCGCCTTGCGGCTCTGATCCTCAGCGCCGGCCGGTGCCGCGACCAGGCAGCTGTCGCCGCGCCTGCCGCCTGGTTGTAGCCCTATTCCGGACCTGGACCATGGATAAGGGCCGTGGTATCAAAAGGCCGAACACGGCTCGGGAGAGCAGCATGGCGGTCGACCAGAGAACGCTATTGGCACCTTGATGGCCACAGCCGAAACAGCCTCGATACTTCTGCCGTTCTTGCCCCGTCAGCACAGGGCTGGCGGAGGCTGCTAGTGGCACAGGACACCCGCCTCTCACGGGTCGCCGATGCCTGCGCCCTGCTCACTGTCACCATTGGACTGCTGGTAGCCGTCGGTTGGGGGCTGGACATCGACTCCCTCAAGCGGGTGCTGCCGGGCCTCGCGGCGATGAAATTCAATACCGCCCTCGCCTTCGTGCTGGCCGGAGCCGGGCTCTGGTGGCGCAAACGGCGCTCCCTGAGGCTCGCGCTCGGAGCTCTCGTGGCATTGCTTGGTGCCCTGTCGCTGGTCGAGTACCTCGCGGGGCAGAGCTTCGGAATCGATCAGATTCTCGTACGCGATATCGTGGCTGCGCCGGAGTCCGCCTTTCCACCGGGACGGATGGCGCCCTCGACCGCGCTGTGCTTCCTGTTGCTCGGCGTCGCGTTGATCGGCATCTCCGATCTGGGAAGGCGCATCGGCTCCGCCGTCGAGTTGCTCGCACTCGTCGCCGCGGTCATCGGCGCAATATCGCTCATGGCCTTTCCCACCGGGGCAGTCTACTTGCGACAGTGGCCCGGCTTCGTCAGCATGGCTCTGCACACGGCCGCCGCGTTTGTCGCGCTGGGGGTTGGCATCCTGTGCGCTGCCGAGGGCATGGTGGTGAGGAGCCTGGGCCTGCGAGGCACGGGTCGCGTGCTGTGGGTCGGCTTCGGCGTGCTCACCTGCCTGCTGGCCGCCGTGGGCATCGTGTTCTCGGTCAACATGCAGACGCTGGCTGACGATGTGCACGCCCAGGCAAACGTCGCCCGCCCTCGCAAAGAGGCAACCCTCGAACTGGCCAATCACGTTCTCGGCTACGGCCAGGCGGTCCGTCTGGCGGTGGCTGGCGACACGCAAGCCCGGCAAACGGCGTCGCAAGAGGCCATCGATCTCGACGGCCACCTCGCCGAGTACGGGGCTCTTGCCACCACCCTGCGCGAGCGAGAGCTGGCAGCGTCTTTCGCAGGCCAGTGGCACGAGGTTCACACCCTGGGCGCGGCACTGCTGGAGGCCGGAATCCAGGCGGGCCCGCAGGAACAGGCGCGCTTCGCCTCCCTGCGCATGCGGCTGCATAAACTGGTCAAGGAGGAGATGAGCATCGAGGCCGTTGATGACTTCGAGGCCCGCAGGACCACCACCCTCCGCGCCCTCGAGACCACCAGCCACTTGCCATTGCTGCTTCTCGTGGTCGGCGTGCTCCTCTCCTTGCTGACCAGCGGGGTCGTGGCTCGCGCTGTCTCGAAGCAGGAGCAGACCGTGCGCGACCAGCGCGAGTGGCTGCGCGTGACACTTTCTAGTATTGGCGACGGCGTGATCGCCTGCGATACCCAACGCCGGATCACCTTCATCAATCCCGTGGCCGCATCGCTCACCGGCTGGAAGACCGAAGAGGCTCTCGGACAACCGATCACGACCATCCTCCGGTTGATCAACGAGAAAACCCACGAGCAAGCAGGAGACATCGGCGAGCAGGTCTTGCGCGAGGGACGGATTGTCGCCTTGGCCAACCACACTGCTTTGCTCACCCGCGACGGTCGCGAGATCCCGATTGAGGACAGCGCGGCGCCAATTAGCGACGAGCTGGGCCAGGTCACTGGTGCGGTGCTGGTGTTTCACGACGTGACGGGGCGGCGACGGGCGATTGACCAGTTGACGGAGAGCGAGGCTCGCCTGCGCTTGCTGTCCGGCACAGCCGGTCGACTGCTTACGGCCGACAATCCTGAGACCGTGGTCGACGAACTCTGTCAAGCGGCGATGGACCACCTGGACTGCCAGGCCTTCTTCAACTTCCTCGCCGACGAGTCTACCGGCCGGCTGCGGCTGAATGCCTGCGCGGGAATCCCCGACGAGGAAGTTCGCAAACTCCAATCGCTCGATTATGGCGTGGCAGTGTGCGGCTGCGTGGCGCGAGACAAGCAGCGCATGATTGCCGAGGATATCCTCAATACCTCGGACCGCCGCACCGACCTGGTCAAGTCCTACGGAATCCAGGCCTACTGCTGCCATCCGCTGCTGGTCCAGGGACAGCTCATCGGTACCCTGTCGTTTGGGACCAGGACTCGGGCCCACTTCAGCACGGACGACGTGGAGACCATGCACACAGTCGCCGACCAGGTCGCCACGGCCATGGAGCGCATGCAGGCACAGGTGGCCTTGCGCGCGGCCAACCAGCAACTGGTGGAGGCCGACCAGCGCAAGAACCACTTCTTGGCCGTGCTCTCGCATGAACTGCGCAACCCGCTGGCGCCCATTCGCAACAGTCTCTACATCCTCGAGCGCGCGGCACCGGGCAGCGATCAGGCGCGCCGCGCGCAGACGGTCATCGACCGCCAAGTCGGACACTTGTCGCGTCTTGTGGATGACCTCCTCGACCTGACCCGCATCTCGCGCAACAAGATCCGACTCGAGTGTCAGTTGCTAGAACTCAATGATCTGGTACGCCGGACCGTCGAGGACCACCGCCTGCTCTTCGAGAAAAGCGAAACCCAGCTCGAGGTCAGACTCGGGCCTGAGCGCGTGACAGTGAACGCCGACGGGACGCGCCTCGCACAAGTGATCGGAAACCTGCTGCAAAACGCGGCGAAGTTCACTGGCAAAGGCGGACGCGCCACCGTGTCCACATCCGTCGATCCAGCGAAACCGCAAGTCCTTGTGCGCGTCTCGGATACGGGAGCCGGCATACCGTCCGAGTTGCTTGGCCGTCTCTTCCAGCCCTTCATGCAGGCAGACACCACCCTGGATCGAAGCAAGGGCGGGCTGGGTCTGGGACTGGCGCTGGTCAAGGGGCTGGTCGAACTGCACGGCGGCGATGTCTGCGCGTACAGCGAGGGGCTGGGCAAGGGTGCCGAGTTCGTCGTGCGCCTGCCGCTTGCCATCGAGGGTGTCGCCGCCCCCGAAACCAGCCGCGGCCGCGCCCGCCGCGCCGGCCGTCGCGTGCTCATCATCGAGGACAACATCGACGCTGCGGACAGCCTGCGCGAGGCACTCGAACTTGGTGAGCACGAGGTTGCGGTGGCGTACAACGGGCCTGACGGTCTCGCCCGGGCTTGTGCGTTTCGACCCGAGGTCGTGCTGTGCGACATCGGTCTGCCTGGCATGGACGGCTTCGAAGTTGCACGCGCCTTCCGGGCCGACCCGGCGCTCAAGGGCGTGTTCCTCGTGGCCTTGAGCGGCTACGCGCTACCCGAGGATGTGCAACGGGCTTCCCAGGCTGGCTTCGAGCGCCACCTCGCCAAGCCGCCCAGCCTTGAGACGCTGGAGCAGATACTGGAGAACTTGGACCCGGCTCTGGCTTGCGACGATCCGCCCGGCGCCGGCCGACCCCTGCACGAGGAAGCGCCCGCGCACTTGCGGCCGGCCGAGTAAGCGGCTCCGCCTCCTCCGCGCCTCTGTGGTTGGATCCCGTTTTTCACCACAAAGGACGCGGAGGACACGGAAAGGATTCGAGAGGCGGCCCTACTTCATCATCTTCTCCATGTTGGCGACCATCTTCTGCATCTCCGCGATGATCTCCTTGTGAGCGTCGAGCACCTTCTTCGAGGCCGCCATCAATTCGGGGTCGGCCTTCATCTTGGCCATGTCGTGCGGTGCTGCCGGCCAGGACGCGGCCTTCTTCATCTCGGCTGCGACCTTCTGCATGCTGGCCGCTATCTGCTTGTGTGTCTTGGCCAGCTCACGCAAGCCCTTGACCTCAGCTTGCGAGGCCTTGTCCTTGTTGGCGGACATGAACTTGGCGTGGGCCTCCTCCATCTCGGCCACCGAGGTGGCGCCCATGGCGAGCTTCTCGGGAATCACCGCCATGTTCGCCGTCATCTGGCCGCAGGTGGGCGCGGCCGCAGCCATGGCAGGCTGATCGGCGGCGTGGGCAGGAGCGAGTGTCACCAGAGACAGAAGTAGAGCGGCAATGAGTGTTGGTTTCATCGAACATTCCCCCTTTGCTGATTGGCGGAATGGCACCGGCCTTGCCCAAGAAGCAGGTCAGGCACACTCCGCGCGTTTGCGGAGGTTGATGCGGTACCGAACACACTCGTTACAGTGTGCGCCTGCAACGCCACGAAATTTTGACTGTGAAGTGGCTCTTTCGGCCAGGCCGCGCAGTTCCTGCACCTGCCCAGGCGCCGTGCTCTCGCGATGTCCTGGATCACCTTGACAGCGGCACCACCAGGACCGGGCAGCGAGACTTGTGCAGCACCCTCTCAGTCACGCTGCCCAGAACCGCATGGGCCACGCCGCCATGGCCGTGCGTGCCCATCACGATGAGATCCGCGCCCATCTCCTGCGCTCGCTCGAGGATTTCCGTGTGCGGGCTTCCCTCCCTGCTGTTCGTCTCACAGGGTATTCCGGCAGCCTGCACGCGCTTGCATTCCTCCGTCAGTCTCGCCCTCACCTGCTTCGACAGATCGGGCATCAAGACCGACAAGGGCACAAGATCGACCGGCGGCGGCAGGAGAGCAACCGTCGCAGTCACGTGCACAAGTTCGATGCCAGCATTGAACGCCCGCGCGATGACCATCGCCGCCTGCAGCGCTTCGCCCGCGGCGTCGGAGAAGTCGGTGGGTACCAGGATCCGTCGAATCTTCGGGTCGTCCATGCTTATCTCCCTATGTTCCCACGGCAGAAAGCACTTACTCGATTACTCGATGCTCGTTCTTCAGAACTTCAGTCGCTCTCGTGGGATTTTCCTGGTCATCGCTTGGGGAAGAGATCGTTGAGCAGGTCCGTGAAGGCCTGGAACGAGCGCAGGTCGGCCTTTTCGTTGTAGGCCGCGCCGGTCTTGACGTCCGAGCCGGCGCTCACGTCGGTGAAGCTGTGCACAGCCCCGCCGTAGACCGTCATCTGCCAATCCACGCCGTGCGCACGCATCTCGTTTTGAAACGCCACGATGTCTGATGCCTTCACGTAGGGATCGTCCGCGCCCTGCAGGACAAGCACCCTGGCCTTGATGTTCTTGCCGTCGGCAGGATTGGGACTGTCGAGTCCGCCGTGGAAGCTGACCACGGCTTTCACGTCGGCGCCGGCACGCGCGAGTTCGATCGCACCCGTGCCCCCGAAGCAGTAGCCGACCGCGACGATTTCGCTGGCCTCGACCCCCTTCTGCGCGCGCAGGACCTCCAGGCCGCGGAGCAGCCGCTCGCGAAAGAGCTTGCGGTCACTCTTGTACTTGCCTGCTAGCGCCACGGCTGCTTTCGCCTCGCTGGCGCGAACACCCTGGCCGTAGACGTCGACAGCGAAGACCGCGACGCCCAGCTTGGCCACGCGCTCCGCCTGTTTCTTGGTTTCATCGGAAATCCCGAGCCAGTTGTGCACCATCAGGACCCCGGGAACCTTGCCCTTGCTGCTCTCGGGATACACGAACAAACCCTCGAAGGTCTGGTTGCCTATCTTGTATTCGACACTCTTGCTCTTGACCGCCACCGGTCTAGCCGATGCCAGGGATGTCGTCGCTGCCAAGAACCCGGCCGTGATCGTCGCCGCCATGATGGTCATCTGCTCTCCTCCACGTGTGAAGGTAGATGCCAGCGGGCAGGCCTGGGTGACGGGATTACCGGCTTGGCCGGCTAAAAGGGGAGAGGCCTCAGCGGCCTAGTCCTGCTTCCACTTGATGGAGCATCCCAATGACGGCACCTGATCAGCCGACGGCCGCTTGCCAGCAAGCAGGGCGTCCAGCGCCTCGGCCAAATCGCGACGGCTGACCTTAGCGGGATCCTTCCAGGAATCGTCGATGCGCCCGCGGTAGGCCATGCGCCGGTCGTCGTCATAGACAAAGATGTCCGGCGTGCACATGGCATCGAAGGCGTGGGCCACTGCCTGTGAGTCATCGTGCAGGTAGGGAAAACCGTACGCCTTCAGGCTCCAACGCTCCTTCAGCTGTTCAAAAGCATCCTCGGGATAGGTCACTGAGTCGTTGGAGCAGATGCCCACGAATTGAACACCCCGAGGCGTATACCGGCGTGCCAGGTCGAGCAGGCGATCTTCTACCGCCTTCACGTACGGGCAATGGTTGCAAATGAACATGACCACCAACACGGGCGAGGCGGCGAAATCGTCCCTGCCATAAACCTTCCCGTCCGTCGCTGGAAGGCGAAAGTCTGGGCAAGGAAACCCGAGCTTGGAAGTGCCGCTGGAAGCTGCCATTGCGTCCAAAGAATACCACGCGGCGGATGTGCAAGCAGCGCCCCGTAGACCTCTTTCCCTAGCCCAGTCGCACCGGCTGTGGCGTCTCCCACAGCTCCGACAGGACTCGTTCCAGCGTGTCCACGCTCGGCGGTTTCGCAAGATGGTGCTGGAAGCCAGCCGCGGCGGCTCGCTCCAGATCCTCCGGCAAGGCGTAGCCGCTCAAAGCGACCAGGAAGGTGGAACGCAAGGCCGGGTCTTGCCGAACCGCTCGTGCGACGTCGTATCCGTCCATGCCTGGCAAACCGATATCGCACAGGACCACGTCGGGATGGAATGAACGAGCCCTGTCCAGGCCGTCCGGCCCACTGTAGGCAACCGCGACCTCATGCGCGCTCAGTTCCAGGGCCTCGCGCAGGCTTTCTGCCGCGTCGAGATTGTCCTCGATGATCAGAACGCGCCGGCGCACGCGCGGTCCCCTCTCGCGCCCGGCCGGCTTGTCCGGCGCTGCTCCGCCATCGAGTGGCAGTCGCACGACGAAGCCGGCTCCTTTGCCGAGCCCCTCGCTTTGCGCCTGGATGCTGCCCCCATGCATCTCGACCAGGCCCTTGATCAAGGCCAGTCCCAACCCCAGCCCCCCCTTGCTGCGGTCCAGGGACTGATCGGCTTGCATGAAGGGCTGAAACAGATGAGCGACCGTGTCCGGTGCCATGCCCAGGCCGTTGTCGACCACGCGAATCACCCCCTGCCCTGCCTCGACTGCGACCGAAATATGCGCTCGTCCTCCGGGAGAGGTGAACTTGGCTGCGTTGTGCAAGAGATTCCCGACCATCTGTGCGACCCGGGTTGCGTCGGCATTGACCATCACCGGGGTCGGCGCCAGCTCGCATGACAGCCGCACTTCGTTGCGCTCGAAGAAGCTGCGGTTGTCTTCCACCGCGCGATGGACGAGCTGGTTGAGGTCAAGACGCTGTTTCTGCAAGCAAATCTTGTTGCGCGTGATGCGGGTCACGTCGAGCAGGTCGTCGACCAGGTTCGACAGTTGCGTGGCCTGGCGCTCGATCACCCCCAGGGCGCGGCGGGCCTGCTCCCCACCGGGAGTGGCACGGTTGAGGATGTAGAGGCTGTTCTTGATGGGCGCCAGGGGGTTGCGCAGCTCGTGCGAGAGCACGGCCAGGAATTCATTCTTGCGCTGATCGGCCTCGAGCAACTGCGCGTTGGCCACCATCAACAACTGTTTTTGCCGATAGAGTTGCAGGAATACGTTCACCTTGCTGGCCAGGATGCGGGGGTCGAGCGGCTTGACCAGGAAGTCCACCGCGCCCGACTCGTAGCCTTTGAACACACGATCGCGATCGTGCAGTCCGGCGGTCACGAAGATGATGGGGATCTCGCGGGTGCGCTCCACGTTGCGCATCAGCTCGGCCAATGCAAAGCCATCCAGCTCGGGCATCTGGACGTCGATGAGGGCCAGCGCCACTTCGTGCTCCAGCAGGAGCTCGAGGGCACGCTTGCCCGACTCGGCCTTGAGGATCTGAGCGTCGCTGCGCCGGAGCAAGCCTTCGAGCGCCAGGAGATTCTCCGGGCGGTCGTCAACCAGGAGGAGCTTGGCCAGATCGCTCATTTTGCGCCTCTATCTCCTAAAGTCTGCCACGCCGATAGCTGCTGCACCCACTGGGAGATCCCTTTGGCAGACAACCGGGGCGCGTTCGGGCAGAGGGCGAGCGCCGCCTTGGGCATCGCGCCCTGTGCCGCTTCGTTTGGGTCCTGGATGGCCACCAAGCCGCCAGCCTCCTGAATAGCGCGCAGTCCTTGCGCACCGTCGGGGTTGGCTCCCGAGACAAGCACCCCCGCGCAGCGCGGACCCAAGACATCCGCGGCAGACTGGAAAAGTACGTCGACGGAGGGGCGCGAGAAATTCACCGGCTCATCGACAGACAGGGCAAAGCACGGCCCAGGATCGATGAGCAGGTGATAGTCCGGCGGCGCCAGGTACACCGTGGCAGGCGCCAGAGGCTCCTTGTCGAGCGGCTCGCGCAGGGCAAGCTGGCACTTTCCGTGTAGGGCCCCTGCCAGCGCGCTGGGTCTGCTCCTGGGCAGATGGATGACGACAACAATGGGCGTGGCGAAGTCGGCTGGAAGCGCCCCCAGCACGAGGGAGACAACCTCGATCGCGCCGGCCGAGCCGCCAATAAGAACGGCCTGCGGCGCCTGGCGCTGGTTGGTTGGGCTGAGCGGGCTCATCGTGTCCCCTTCATCGCCTCTGGTAGATCCTCTCCTCGCGCACGAATTCGGAGAATTCCGCGGCGTGGATCGAGAAAGCGAGCGTCTCTTGCGCTCCCAGCCCGAGAAAGCCTTTGCGACAGAGCGAGTCCCGGAACAGGGCGAGGGCCCGGTCTTGCAAGACGCGGTCGAAGTAGATGAGGACGTTGCGACAGGTGATGAGCTGAACCTCGGCGAAGACGCTGTCGGTGGCGAGACTGTGGTCGGAGAAGAGCACGCCCTGGCGCAGACTTTTGTCGAAAACCGCCGCGTTGTACCCGGCGGTGTAGTAGTCGGAGAGCGAGGCGCGGCCACCAGCCTCGCCATAGGCCTTGCTGAAATCGGCAATCCGCTCGAGCGCGTAGATGCCGGCCTCGGCCTTGTGCAGGGCCTCGGGGTTGATGTCGGTGGCGTAGATGAGCGTGCGATCGAGAAGCCCTTCCTCGCGCAACAGGATGGCGAGCGAGGTGACCTCCTCGCCCGTGGCGCAGCCCGGGATCCAGACCTTGAGCGAGGGATAAGTCCGCAGGTAGGGCACGACTTTCTCGCGCAAGGCCCGGTAGAAGCTCGGGTCGCGGAACATGTCGCTCACCTGCACCGTCAGATGGGCGAGCAACCCGCGCATGATCTCAGGCTCGCGCAGCACGCGCTCTTGCAAGGCCGAGAGCGAGCGGCAACCGAAGTGGTCCATCGCCTGTTCCAGACGGCGTTTGAGCGAGGAGATCGCGTAGCGTCGGAAGTCGTAGCTGTACTTGAGGTGGATGGCCTCAAGCAGCAGGGGCAGTTCAATATCGAACTCTGCCAACAAGATCACGCCTCTACTTGGGGATCCAGACCTTGATGAGTGAAAGCAGCTTGTCGATGTCGAGTGGCTTGGCGATGTAGTCGTCCGCGCCGGCGCGCAGGCACTCCTCGCGATCGTTGGGCATCGCCTTGGCGGTGAGCGCGATGATGGGCAGTCGCTTGCACTCGGACTTCTTGCGGATCTCGCGGGTGGCAGCAAGCCCGTCCATCTCGGGCATCATGATGTCCATCAGCACCAGATCCACGGCGATGCCGCCGGGGGCCTGCGCGCTCTCCAGCGCGGCCAGCGCCTCCTTGCCGTTGCGGGCGAAACGCAGCTTGGCGCCCTTGCTTTCAAGAACGCTGGCCAGCGCGAACACATTGCGTGCGTCGTCGTCGACCAACAGGATGTGCCTGCCCTCGAGCGCGGCCTCACGGTTGCGCACCTCGCGCAAAATGCGCTGCTGCTCCGCCGGAAGATTGCCCTCCACTTGGTGCAGGAAGAGCGTCACCTCGTCGAGCAGGCGCTCGGGCGACTTTGCGCCCTTGATGATGATGGAACTGGCATAGCGACCCAGCCGCTCCTCCTCGGCCCGATCGAGCGAGCGCCCGGTGTACACAATCACCGGGGGAAACGCGAAGGCTTCGCCCGCCGCCATCTTGTCGAGCACATCGTAGCCCGACATGTCCGGTAGCGTGAGGTCGAGCACCATGCAATCGAAGGTGCGTTCTCTCAGCCGCTGCAAGGCCTCGGCGCCAGTCGCCACCGAAACGATGTTCACGTTCTCAGATTGCAGAAGCTGAACAATGCCTTCACGCTGGACCGCGACGTCTTCAACCACCAGCACATGCCGCAGTTTCTGCTCAAGCCGTTGCTCCAGTTTCTGGATGGCCTCGATGAGTTGCTCGCGCTTGACCGGTTTGACGGCGTAGCCTATCGCCCCCATCTCGAGCGCCTGCTGGGTGTGCTCCAGCGCCGAAACCACATGGACCGGAATGGGACGCGTCCCGGGGTTGCGCTTCAGGTGCTCCAGCACCGAAAGCCCGGAGTTGTCGGGCAGGTTGATGTCGAGCAACACAGCGCTGGGGACAAATTGCTCTGCCAGGCGAATTCCCTCGGCTGCGGTGGTCGCTACCAGGGCGCGAAAGCGCTGCTCGTGCAACAGATCGCGCAGGATGCGCGCGAAGGCGTGGTCGTCCTCGATAACCAGGATTGACCGATCAGTGGGCTGCAAGCGCTCGCGGTCATCTTCCGGAGACGGCGACGGATCGGGGCGCGCTTTGTGACTTGGCGACACCGGCACCACGCCCGCCGGCCTGCGCGCCGAAGCAGGGACTGTCGTGGCACGCGTTCGCTGTTCCACCGCCCGGGAGCCTTCGTGGGTCCCGGCCTCGATCACTCGCGGGATGGTGAGCGTGAAGGTGCTGCCCTTGTCCAGGGTGCTTTCGACCGAGATGTCGCCGCCCAGCCGTCGAGCCAGTTCGCGCGAGATGGTCAGGCCCAGGCCGGTACCTCCGTAGCTGCGGTTGGTGGTGCCGTTGGCCTGGCGAAAGGCTTCGAAGATTATTTGCTGCTGATCCGTGGCGATGCCAATGCCGCTGTCGCTCACCGAGAACGACACGCACCCGTCGGGAGCGTCCAAGACGCGCAGGCTCACCGCACCAGTCTGGGTGAACTTGAACGCGTTGGCGAGCAGGTTGCGCAGTATCTGTTGGATGCGCAGCCCGTCGCTCGTGATCGAAACCGGCGCCCCCGGCGCCAGCCCCACTTCGAAGGACAAGTGCCGTTCGGCTGCGACCGGCTGGAAGGTGCGTCTGAGAGATTCGATGGTGCGCGACAAGTCTACCGCTTCGACCTGAAGTTCCATTCGCCCCGCTTCGATGCGCGACAGGTCGAGGATGTCGTTGATGAGCACGAGCAGATCGTTGCCTGAGGAGTAGATGGTGGCCGCGTACTTCACTTGCTCGGGCGTCAGGTTGCCGTCCTTGTTGTCGGCGAGCAGCTTGGCCAAGATGAGGGCGCTGTTGAGCGGCGTGCGCAGTTCGTGGCTCATGTTGGCGAGGAACTCGGATTTGTACTGGTTCGCCCGGGTCAGCTCGTCGGCTTTCTCGACCAAATCGACTTGCGCTCGCGACAAATCATCGCGCTGGCGTTCGAGTGCCTGCGTCTGCTCCTCGAGCTGCGCGTTGGTCTGCTCCAGCTCCTCCTGCTGATCCTCAAGCCGCGCCTGCGACTCGCGCAAAGCCCGGCTCTGCTCTTCCAGCTCCTCGTTGATGACTCGCAGCTCCTCCTGCTGGGTCTGTAGCTCGCGGGCCTGCCGCTCGGTTGCTTCGAGAAGCGCCTGGCGCTGCGCTCGATAGCGGGCCGAGCGCAGCGAGATGCCAGCCAGCTCAGAGACCGTCTCGATATATTCCAGCGCATCCGTGCCGGGCCTCTCAAGGAAGCCCAGCTCGATGACCCCGATGGTGCGGCCCTCGCCCAGAAGCGGCGCGACCACCAGGTGACGCGGCTGCGACTCGCCGGTGGCGGTCACGATGCGGACATGCTCCTCGGGCAAGTTGGAGAGCGAGGCCAGCTTGCCCTCGAGCGCGACCCGACCCACCCAGCCCTCGCCCGGCTGGAAGGAATCAGGTGGTGCGCCCGAACCGCTGCTGGCGCATGCGAAGGTGGCCGCGCGCTCTGCTATCCCTGACTCTCTCATCACGTAGAGCACGGCGACCTTGGCTCCCAGGTAGTGCGCAACGAAGAACAGGACATTCGACGCAGTCGCCTCTTCGCTGAGCTCCCCACGTGCCTCGCTGGCGAGTTCGGCTTGCCCACGCATGATCCACGCCTGCCGGCGTAGCGCCGCAGCCTTGGCGTTGGCTTCATCCAAGGACTTGCGCAAGGCACCGCAGAAGATGGCCACGACCACGCCCGAGATCAGCGACAGACAGGTGGCGATGAGTGCCGAGCCGTTCAGAGTGAATTGGCCGAAAGGCCGGATGAAGAAATAGTTTCCTGTTGCGGCCGCTAGCAGAGCGGCCAGCAGACCCGGCCCGCGGCCTCCGTATACCGACGCAATCGCGATGCCGGCAAAGAACAGGACGAACGGCGCCAAATCCTGCTGAGGCACGGCTAGGCGCTGGATCAGCGCCACGGCTGCAACAGCCAAGACGGCGATCCCGTAGCGCACGGGCGCCGAGAGCCACACCGTGCGCGGCACGTCCGGCGCCGCTGCCGGACCGGCGCTGCCAGTGATTGGAGCCTGCCGATCGGGGAGTTCAGAGCCCGGCATGAGTCTCTCCTATGAGCTGGCCACCGTGGCCAAGGCAAAGGGGCTTGTCTACGGTCCTCATGCTGACGGTAGGGTGCAGACGATCCATAGATGCACGCACAGCCGAATTTCTTACAGGAATTCGCCGTTGACCTGTCACGATGCCATACAGAAAATCGCCCCTGCATAGTGGCGGAGAGTTGCCTGGTGCCCAACCCAACACAACCCGATAACCCGCCCAGGCACTCACTCCGCCACGATGCTGAGGCTCGGCCTACCCCCTTTGGCACTTTCCACCTAACGCCACCGCCGCCGCCCGTCCGGAACCCTGGCCTGCCCGCCACAACCACACCCGGTACCCTGCAGGCCCCCCTGAACCCCGTGCCGCTTCCCTATGCACCTTGGCCTATACAAACTCCGTGCCACCGCAGGCGGGGGCCGAGCGCACAGGAATCCGGCCGCGAACTCGATCTCCCGTTACGAGGTGGTAGTTTCTCGCTTGTAGCACGGCACCGAATGCGGACATCGTCACCGGCAACGTGCCGGGCTCCGATCACGACGCTTTGCTCTGGTCGGGCGCAACCTGAGCCTTTTCTTGAAAGGTTCTCGCCTGGTAGAACCCTTTCATAGGGAAATGGAAACAATCCGTGGATATCGCGCAAAGTTGGCGGTGGGTCTTGCCTGCCTACTGACTCCCGCCGTGGCTGCGACCGCGCAAGCGGGCACGACGACCACGCTCACGAACTTCGGTTCCAACCCCAAGAACCTCCCCATGTACCTCTACACGCCGACCAATGTCGGCGCGAAGCCGCCCCTCTTGCTCCATCTTCACGCCTGTCATGCCGCAAACGGCGGCCAGAGCATGTGCAGCTCGGGAAACTCATTCGCACAACAGGCTGACAAATACGGCTTCCTCATGGTCTGTCCGTCGGCGGTGAGCAGCGACCAGTGCTGGGACGTTCACTCGACCGCGGATCTGACCCACAACGGAACGGGCAGCGATTCCGAGGGAATGATGTCGGCGATCAACTACGTCATTGCCAACAAGAACGCGGACGCCAATCGGGTCTATGTGTCCGGCTATTCCTCGGGCGGCATGATGACCCAGGCCATGATTGGTGCCTATCCCGACGTGTTCAAGGCCGGCGCGGCGTTTGCTGGCGTGCCCTTTGGCTGTTTTGCCCAGGGCAGTATCGACAGCCTGGGCTGGAGCTCGACCTGTGCCAACGGCCAAGTGACCATGACAGGGGCGCAGTGGGGCGATCTGGTGCGTGCCGCCTATCCTGGATACACCGGCCCACGTCCGCGTATCCAGCTATGGCACGGATCCGTTGATACCACTGTCGCCTTTCACAACTTCGGGGAAGCGATCAAACAGTGGACCAACGTGCTCGGCGTGAGCGAGACACCGACCTCAACCGAGAACGATGCCCTGCAAACTGGATGGATCAGGACCCGCTATGCCGACAGCGCGGGCGTGGTCCAGGTCGAGGCCATTCAGGAAACCGGAAAAGGGCACGGCGATCTTTCTGTCGATCCCGAAGCCGGCGAGGCCATTCATTTTCTTGGTCTCGATGGTTCCAATCCTGTCCCCGACGGTGGCACTGTCACGGTGAAGGACAGCAGCGTGGCTGATACCGCGTCTCCGGATGCCTTCATCAAGACGGATCTGGCGGGAAGCACGGGTGGATCCACAGGCACGGGCGGCAGCAAGGCGACAGGCGGCGCTGGGGCTACCGGCGGGGTCACGACTTCCGGTGGAGTCACAACCTCCGGCGGAGCAGGCGCCACGGGCGCTGCAATTGCCACGGCAGGAACGGCGGCGACCGGCGGCGTGAAAGCGACAGGCGGAACGACCGCTACCGGTGGGGCAGCGACCTCCGGTGGAGCGAAGGCCACGGCCGGCGTGATGGCCACGGCTGGAACGGCGGCCACCGGTGGCGTGATTTCTTCCGGCGGCGTCTCGGCCACGGGCGGCGTGAGCCAGACAGGTGGCTTGCTGGGCACGGGCGGCGCTATGGCAACAGCAGGCAGCGCCAATACGGGTGGCTCGGCCTCTGGAGGATCCCCCACCACTTCGCAACCGCTGGCCGGGGGAAGCGTGACAACCAGTGAGAGTGCGAGTAGCGGCGGTTCGACCGGAACGATCTCCAGCAAGCCAAGCACCTCTGGCAGCTGCTCGCTGTCCAGCGGATCCTCAAATCGATCCGCACCGGCCAGTCTCTTGTTGGTTCTTGGTATTTTGCTTGTCCGCTGGCGCCGACGCGACCGCAGGTGATTGGAACGGCAGACCCCGTTCCGCCTGTCACTATTCAGGACTGGTCCTGGCGCAACGGGATCCGACGTAGTTGTTGTGGAGCCCAGGCACGCCGCTGCCGCGATAGCTCGATAGAAGCTGCGAGGCATTTCCGAAGAAACGGCCGCCCCGGATCACCCGGCTGTCAGCGGCTTGGTCTATCAGATCAGCACAATTGCTGCATGGCACTTGATAGCTACCGTGCCAGTCGAGAGTCCACTCCCACAAATTGCCGGCCAGGTCGGCCTGACCCCACTTCCCGTCGCCTTTGGGCGACTTCGAGCCGACATTCTGTGTGCTGTTGCACGAGCTGCCGCAGTAGACGGCGTAGCTGTCGTCGATTGTCGTAGATGTTGCCGGGCTCGACCAAGGATAGGCTCGCTGCTCACTCCCTCCCGCGGCCGCGTAGTTCCACTCGGCCTCGGTCGGCAACCGTCCCCCATCCCACGCACAGAAGGCAAACGCCGTGTACCAGTCCATGCAGTTCTGCGGCTGGCTCTCGTTGGCCCCCGCCGTATCCGTCCAGGTCTGATCGGCCGTGTTGCACTTCAATGCAGCTTGGAGCGCGGCCGTATCCGCCGGCAAATTGGCATTCCACGCCGAGTCCCAGCCCGAGCCCGCGATCAGCGGATGGGTGCCCGCGCCAGACGCAGGCGGGCTCGCCTGGGTTCCCATGCCCGCGTTCACGAACTGCCGGAAGCGACCCACCGTGATCTCGTACTTGTCGAGGGAAAAGGCATCCACCGTCGCCGGGTAGGTCATGCTGGTATAGGTAACGTTGTCGTAGCTCCGATAGAAAGTTCCTCCGGGAACCGGCAGGCTCGTGCAACAGTTCTCGTTTCCCGACGGCCCGCAGGTCGCGGAGAGCCCACTGCAGCTCGGTGGCGTTGCGCCGCCCGCCGAGGTGCCACCACTCGCGCTGCTACCGCCGCTGCTGCCGCTGCTCGCTGCTGTCCCGCCTGTCGTGGCGGTTCCTCCGGCACTGGTCGTGCCGCCACTCGCTCTCGTTCCGCCACTGGCCGCCGAGCCGCCAACCCTAGCCCCCCCGCTGCCGGCGGTCATTCCACCCGTGGCCGTTGTGCCAGCCGTTCCCCCGCTCCCGCCCACCGAGACATCAGGCGGAGAATCGGTGCCTGGCGCGTCCCGCAGTTGGGTTGAGACATCGGCTGCCGCCGTGCCCGCGTCCGTCCCGATCGCGCCGCCCGTAGCCGAAGACGCGTCGCTACCATCCGAGCCTCCCGTCGGAGAGGGTGAATCCTTGCCGCCTGCCGCGTCTGGCGCGAGAGCGAGCGGACCGTCGCTGGCGCCATCCCCAGCTGCGTCCGTCGCGACCGGGGGCGTCTGGGCATCCGCGATAATGCCGCTGTCGAGTCCCCTCCCGTGGCTACAGCCCGCGGAAGACAGCAGACCGAGAGGCAGGAGGGCGACTGCAAGACAGGGACGAGCAAGCTTGATCATTGGGCGTTCACTCTCGAAGTAGCTGCGCAGTCAAAACACTTCTAGGGGTAGTCTTGCAGAGTCGAGTTGCTCACCGTGATGCTCTTGGCGTTGGTGCCGACCGCGGAGCCGACGTTGGTGACGCTGCCCGTAGCAACCACCGTCCAGTGTCCGCCCGTGTTTCCCGTCATGGTGGTGTCGGCGATGGAGAGAGTCCCTCCCATGTCGTTGCTGGTGAAGAAAAGGCCACCCCCGAATGCCCCCTGACCAGCACTGTTGTTGAGGATGGCGTCTCCGCAAAGAGTGATGTTCACGGAGTTTCCATCGCTGTAAAGCGCCCCGCCGTTACCGCCCGAGCCAATTTCATGCTGGCCATTGTTGATTGCGGAACACTGGGTGGCGTCGTCGTTGTTGGCGCCATTGCCGATCGCCGTGTTGTTGGTGAATAGGCTATTGTACACGTCCAGCTCTGCGAACAAGCATCCCACCGCACCGGCGTTGCTGGCGGCGTTGTGGCTGAAGGTGCTTCCCACAATGAGCACGCCGTTCTTGCTGCCCAGGACATAGATGGCGCCACCGCCCGTGTCGGGCCCCAGCGGAGCGCCCTGATTGTTCATGAAGATCGAATCGATCACCGTGAGGGTACCGTCCCGCATGTACAGCGCACCGCCTTCGCCGTCGTTCCATCCTTGCGAACAGGGCGCGGCAGCGGCGGGGATAGCCAGGGTGGGCGTGGTCTTGCCATTGATGATCGTGATGTGTTGCAGAGTCAGTCCCATGTCGTTTGCCTGAAAATTCGCACTGTCGAACCTCAGGATCTGCACGGCATTTTGGCCGTCGAGGGTGATCTTGTTGCCGCCGTCGATGACAGTGTTCTTGGTCGTCGGGAGGGTGAGCGTGGCGGTGACCGCAATGGTGACCGGGCAGCGCCCGCAGTTGAAGGTGATGATGCCGCCTTTGGTTGCCGCCGCCTGGAGCTGGCTGAAGGTGCAGCTCGCCTCGCTGCCGGTCCCCACCACGGTCGCGGGATTGGAAACGTCGACGGCCTGGCCCCTGGCGGGGACGCCCGTGCTGCAGGAGCCGTTCGGATTGCCAGCGCTGGTCACGGTTCCGGCGTCCATCGCGTTGCATGTGCCGCTGCTGCCGCCCGCCATGCTCCCGGCCGCACCTCCTGTCGACTTGCCGCCAGTGCCGCCAGCCGTGCCGGTCGCGGCACTTCCGCCCATGCCCGCGCCGCCAGTCGCCTTGCCACCCGAGCCGCCGTTCCCGCCCGCGCCGCCAGTCGCCTTGCCACCCGAGCCGCCAATCGCGCCCGCGCCGCCGGTCGCGTTCCCGCCCGCGCCACCAGTCGCCTTGCCACCCGAGCCGCCGATCGCGCCCGCGCCGCCGGTCGCCTTGCCACCCGAGCCACCGATCGCGCCACTCGTCGCGGCCCTTCCGCCCAAGCCCGCGCTGCCGCCCGTGCCGCTCGTCGCGTTCCCGCCCGCGCCGCCCAACGCCGTGCCCCCTGCCCCGCCGGTCGCGCCGCCCGTCGCGATTTTTCCGCCCAAGCCCGCGTTGCCGCCAGTCGCGCCCAAAACGCCACCGCTGCCGAGAATTCCACCCATCGATGTCGTTCCGCCCGCGTCGTTTCTACCTGCCGCGGAGCTACCACCCTGGGCGCTTCCGCCTGCGCCTGGGCCGGTGCTGCCTCCGCTATCCGGGCCCAAACCTCCGCCGGTGGCGGACATCCCACCCGTGCCCTGGTTGCTGGAACTCGCCCCTCCGCATCCGAACGCACACAGGACAAACACAGCCAGGCATCGCGTTATGCGCACTCCTCATTGTACCACGGAGGTCGCGAACAGGGCTTTGATGCCACCATGCTGTATCATCGTCGGGAATTGAAGAACGCGATGGCAATGAGCAGGAGAAGAATCTCGCGCCCTACGTGCGTCGTGCAGCGAGGCTCACGCGGTCGCCACGGTTTTCGATTTCCCCGGTTCGTGTCCGATTCGACTCGCTTCATTTGTCAGATCTTCATGGGCTCGGTCTTGCTCCTGGGTCTTCACGCTTGCGCACCGTCGTCACACTCGGTTTAACAGCCGCTCCCCTCACCCGAGAGATTCGCTTCCCCTACTATGCCTCCGCCGGGCACACCGTTACCATGCGTGCGCCGGCCGAGCTGCTGGCAGACGTGATGCAGTGGTATGCGAGCACGTCGATATCACCCGCCGCGCTTCACGCCCTGCCGATTTCCGCAGCACAGCCCTCACCCACAGTCTCGGCCGTTCAAGATGCTTCGCAAGCGACTGTGCTGTCCCCCCAGCCTCGCCCGTTCCTGGGTCCTTGATGGTTTGAAGCGCAACTCTGGCGCACCTTTCCCTCTGACTTTTTCGCGCTAGGCTTTGCAGACCAATCCGGCCTGCGGCCGGCAAAACGGGGAGTGGCACCGATGACTCAAGGGGAACCGGCCGAGCGAGACGCGCCAGCAAACGCAAAACAGGAACCGCGCGACGTTGATCCGCAGGAAACGCAAGAATGGATCGACGCCCTGGAATCCACGCTGGCCCATGCCGGCGTCGAACGCGCGCATTTTCTGCTTCAGCAACTGGTCGATCGCGCGCGTCGTGCGGGTGCCCACCTGCCCTTTGACGCCACCACCGCGTACATCAACAGCATCCCGCCCTCGCGCCAAGCCGCTGCGCCCGGCGACCCGGCCCTTGAGCGCCGCATCCGCTCGCTCATCCGCTGGAATGCCCTGGCCATGGTGGTGCATACCAACCGGCAAAGCGCGGAGTTGGGCGGCCACATCGCCAGCTTCGCCTCTGCCGCCACCTTGTACGACGTGGGCTTCAACCATTTCTTCCGCGCCCCCACTGAGCAGCACGGCGGCGACCTGGTCTACATCCAGGGACACTCAGCGCCCGGAATCTACGCGCGCGCTTTTCTCGAAGGCCGCCTGAGCGAGAACCAACTCAACAACTTCCGCCAGGAGGTCGGGGGCCAGGGCCTCTCGTCCTATCCGCATCCCTGGCTGATGCCCGATTTCTGGCAATTCTCGACGGTGAGCATGGGCCTGTCGTCCATGATGGCCATCTACCAGGCGCGCCTGATGAAGTACCTACACAACCGCGGTCTGCAAGCGGCGCAGGATCGCAAGGTGTGGGCCTTCCTGGGCGACGGCGAGATGGACGAGGCCGAGTCCCTAGGCGCCATCACGCTGGCGGCGCGCGAGAAGCTCGACAATCTCATCTTCGTGATCAACTGCAACCTGCAGCGCCTGGATGGGCCGGTGCGGGGCAACGGCAACATTATTCAGGAGCTCGAGGCCATCTTCCGCGGTGCCGGCTGGAACGTGCTCAAGGTGGTGTGGGGCTCGTACTGGGATCCCCTGTTGCAGCTCGACAGCAAGGGTCTTCTGCGCAAGCGCTTTCTGGAATGTGTCGACGGTGAATACCAGGCTTTCAAGGCCAAGCGCGGCGCCTACACGCGCGAAAAGTTCTTCGGCAAGTATCCCGAACTGCGCGCCATGGTGGCGAGCCTCTCTGACGAGGACATCTGGCGTCTCAATCGCGGCGGCCATGATCCGCACAAGGTCTTCGCCGCCTACGCCGCGGCGGTGTCGACTCAAGGCCAGCCCACGGTGGTGCTGGCCAAGACGGTCAAAGGCTACGGCATGGGCGAAGCCGGCGAGGGCCAGAACGTCACCCACCAGCAGAAAAAGATGGGCGAGGAAGCCTTGCGCGCCTTCCGCGACCGTTTCGACATTCCCATCAGCGACGAGGACATCGGCAAGGCGCCTTTCTACCGGCCGCCCGACGACAGTCCCGAGATGCAATACCTGCGACAAAGGCGCCAGGCCCTGGGCGGTTTTCTGCCCGCGCGTCGGGCCACGGCCGCCCCGCTGGCCGTGCCGTCCCTGGAAGCCTTCGACTTCCTACTCAAGGGCAGTGGCGAACGCGAATATTCCACGACCATGGCTTTTGTACGCATGCTGGCGGGCTTGACCCGCGACCCGGTCATCGGCCGCCGCGTGGTGCCCATCGTGCCCGACGAGGCCCGCACCTTCGGCATGGAAGGTCTGTTCCGCCAGCTCGGCATCTACTCGTCGGTGGGACAGCTCTACGAGCCGGTCGATGCCGAGCAGCTCATGTCGTACCGCGAGGCCAAGGACGGACAGATCCTAGAAGAAGGCATCAACGAGGCCGGGGCCATGTCGTCGTTCATCGCGGCCGGCACCGCCTACGCCAACCACGGCATCAATCTGATCCCCTTCTATTGCTTCTATTCCATGTTCGGGTTCCAGCGCACCGGCGACTTCGCCTGGGCCGGCGCGGACATGCGCATGCGCGGGTTTCTCATGGGCGGTACCTCCGGCCGCACCACCCTGGCGGGCGAGGGCCTGCAGCACCAGGACGGCCACAGCCACCTGCTGGCCGCCAACATTCCCACTTGCGTGGCCTACGATCCCACCTTCGCTTACGAAATGGCAGTCATCGTGCAGGACGGATTGCGCCGCATGGTCACGCAGCAGGAGGACGTCTTCTATTACATCACCATGATGAACGAGAACTACACCCACCCGGCTATGCCCGCGGGTGTGGCGCCCGGGATCCTCAAAGGTTTGTACTTGCTGCGCGAAAGTCGTGTGGCCGCGGACCGGCCTCGGGTGCAGCTCTTGGGCTCAGGCGCCATCTTGCGCGAAGTGATCGCAGCGGCTGACTTGCTGGAGGGCGATTTCGCCGTCGGCGCAGACGTGTGGAGTGTCCCCAGTTTCACCGAATTGCGGCGCGAGGGACTGGCGGCCGAACGCTGGTCGCTGCTGCATCCCGAGCAGCCGCGCCGGCTGAGCTTCGTCGAGACTTGTCTGGGCAATCGCAAAGGCCCGGTGGTGGCGGCCACCGACTATGTGCGCCTGTTTGCCGACCAGATCCGACCCTTCTTGTCTAGACGCTACGTCGTGTTGGGCACCGACGGCTTTGGTCGCAGCGATCGGCGCAGCCAGCTTCGCCACTTCTTCGAGGTCGACCGGCGCTTTGTCGCGCTGGCGGCACTCAAGGCACTGGCCGACGAAGGCACCATTCCCGCGGTAGAGGTCAGCGCGGCCCTGCGCAAGTTGGAGATTGATCCCGAAAAAGCCGATCCGACCCGCGTGTGATCAGGCAAGGAGAAGCAACGTGAGCAAAACGGTTGACGTGCTGGTCCCTGACATCGGCGATTTTCACGACGTTCCCGTGGTCGAGGTTCTGGTCTCCCCGGGAGCGTCCATCAAGCGCGACGATCCCATCGCCATCCTGGAGAGTGACAAGGCTTCCATGGACGTGCCCTCGCCTCATGCCGGTTTGGTCGAGCAAGTGCTGGTCAAGGTAGGCGACAAGGTTTCGGCCGGGGCGCGGCTGGCCACCATGGTGGTTACCGACGAGACGACTCTGGTGCCGGCGGGCGACGACGGGCCGGTGCCGGCTTCGCCCAAGCTCGACAGGTCCGGTCCCTGGCAGCCTGAGACGCCCGTGCCGCAAGGGGAACGGGGCCAGCCGGCGCGCGGACCGCTGCCCATGGCGTCGGGGGTGATCATGGACCTGCCGACGACCGACAGTGCCCGTGACGGCACGCGCCCCTCGCCCACCGCGAGCATCCCGCTGGTGGTGGACGAAGAGAAGTCCCAGCATCACGCGGCGCCGGCGGTTCGGCGTCTGGCGCGCGAATTGGGCGTGGCGCTTTCCGAGATTCGCGGCACCGGTCGCAACGGCCGCATTGTCGAGGAAGATCTACGCAACTACATCAAGGCCGCGATGGCCCGCACCCCCGCGGCCGGCGGGAACAATCTGCCTGAGCTGCCGGCCGTGGATTTCTCCAAGTTCGGTCCCATTGAATTGCGGCCTTTGGGTCGCATTCGCCGCGCCACTGCCGCCAGCGTGCAACGCTCGTGGCGATTGGTTCCGCATGTCACCCAGTACGACGAAGCCGACATCACCGACCTGGAAGCGTTTCGCAAGGCCGAAGCCGAGCAGGCCAAGCAGCGGGGCGTGCGCCTGACTCTGCTCGCCTTCTTCATGAAGGCGACGGCGGCGACCCTGAAAGAACATCCCAGCTTCAATGCCTCGCTCGACGCCACCGGCGAGAACCTGGTGTGCAAGCGCTACTACCATCTCGGCATTGCGGTGGACACGCCCGAAGGGCTGGTGGTTCCCGTGGTGCGCGACGTGGACCGCAAAGGCATCTGGGAACTGGCCGGCGAGCTGACCACGCTCAGTCAGCGTGCGCGCGAGCAAAAACTCACGCCCGCCGATGTGCAAGGCGCTAGCTTTACCATTTCCAGTCTGGGCGGCATTGGCGGCACCGGGTTTTCACCCATCGTCAACGCGCCCGAGGTCGGCATCCTGGGCTTCTCGCGCGCCTCGCTGCGGCCGATATGCCGCGACGGACAGATCGTGCCCCGCCTGATCCTGCCCTTCTCGCTATCCTACGATCACCGCGCCAACGATGGCGCGCAAGCCGCCCGTTTCACCAGCCACCTGCGCGAGCTGTTGGCGGACATTCGAGAAGTGCTGCTGTAGGACCAAGGGGATCGCTGAACAGGCTGGGGGCGCGTTCTTCGCGAACTTCGCTGCCGGGCGGTGAAACCGTGTGCGGCTGGACGGCCGCCGGCACAAGCCGCTTGGCCAGAGCCACGACAAAAGCCCCGAACCAAGAGTCCTGGCCCATTCCATCGTCCAGCATCTTGCGCGTCACCAGACGAACCGAGACATCGGTCACGGCCTCCACGGTTGCGCCACGCGGGCCTGGCTGGAAAACACTTTCTTCACCAAAAACCGAGCCGATCCCGAGTCGACGCTCAGCGCTTCGCACTCCATCCTTTGTGGTGTACGCGACGCAGTCTCCCCGGACGACCACATAGGCGGTGTCTCCCATCTCGCCCTCGCTCACGATGCGCTCGCCAGCTGAAAATGTTTCGATGGGGAAGGCTATTCCCCCCTGCAAGAACCCTTCGACCTCGCGCTTGAGTTCGAGCACGCTCTGGTAGCGATCCCGCGGATCGAAGGCCAAGGCCTTGCGCGTGATCTTGCAGATGCGCGGGAACAGCGGAACGCCCCGGGGCGCATCGGGCAGGGAGGGCATCCGCCCCCCACGTGCCTGTTCCAACACTTCGTCCATCGAGTCAGCCAGATAGAGCGGCCGACCCGCCAGGATCGCGTACAAGACGGCCCCCAGACCGAAAACATCAGTGCGCTCGCTGACCAGGCCCTGCGCACCCTCGGCCTGCTCCGGCGACATGTAGGATGGGGAGCCCACCACCCCAGCCACCACCACGCCGCCCGCGGCCTCGGGCGAGAGAGAAACCCCGTCGCCACTCTCGCGATCGGGCGCGCTCAGTCGCGCCAGCCCCCAGTCCATCAGGTACACGGTGCCGAAGTCCTCCATGATGATGTTCTCGGGCTTGATATCCAGATGGAGCACGCCCCGGCTGTGGGCAAAGGCGACCGCATCGCAGACCTTGAGAAAGGCACCCAGCATCTCGCGCATGGTCTCCGACGGCGTCGGCGAAAGGCGCGCCGCCGCGATCCAGTCAGCCAAGGTCCGGCCATGCACCAGGCGCATGGTGAAGGTGTTGGTTCCCTCGTGATCCATGGTCAGGTCGTGCACGGGCGCGATGTTGGGATGAGCGAGTTGCGCTTGGATCTGCGCCTCGGCGAGAAAGCGCCGCACATACCTGGGGTCGTCGGCCAGCGAGGGCGCCAAAACCTTGATGGCCACTTCTCGCAACAGGTTCTTGTCGCGAACGCAGTGAACCGCCCCCATGCCGCCGGCGCCAACCTGGTTCACGTACTCAAACCGCTTGGCAGCCTCCCGGGTAAGCACCGGCGCGGGCACGGCGCTGCTGTTGGCCGCTTGGGGATCACGTGCAGACGGGCAGACTACTCCCTGGGGCAGCTCGCTTTGCGTCACTTGTTCCGAATCAGCGCCACTGCGCATCCCTTGCGTCGAGATCAGATCCCACAAACCACCCGTCATGCTCGGGGAACGATGCAAGCCCTGTTCCCCAAGGAGAGAAGCCATCGATGGCCCCACCACTGGAGGGGGCGTCACCTGTGGGTGACGGACGTTACGTGCTGGTGTGGGGTCGGCTACGATCTGGCGGTGGGAATCTCGCAAAGCGGTAAGGCCGCGTTACTCACCTGCGCACGCCGATGCTCGACCGCTACTTCTGGACGCCCTGGCCCTTCATCGCTTCGAGTTTGGCGAGATCGAGACCCGAGACGGCGGTCTTGATATCGCCGAGATCGATGCCGCGCCCCTTGGCGCTGACCACGAAGCGGTCGCCGAGCACGATGGTGAACTCGTTGTTGCCACCGTGCTTCGATCCCTTCTCGTGGACCAGGCGGCCATCCTGTTTTCCGGTCCGCTCGAATCCGTTCTCGTCCTCTCTTTCGCCCTGCACGCTGGCCCAACCAGCCAGCCCCAAGAGGCCGGTGGCGCCGCCGGCGTCTGAGATTTCCAGCGTGATGTTCTTCTGGGCGTGATCGCTGTAGCTGGCCTCGGCCTTGGAGACCATGAAACCGGCCACTCCGGTCTTTTCGGCGTTGCTGCTGGTCTTCGCCAGCCCGGCGAAAGTCGTCGGTATGAATGGCTTCAGCTGGTCGATGCCGACCGGATCGATGTTCCTGCCGCCGCCCAGGATCGCTCCCAGGCCTTGCATGGCCGCGGCGGCCTGCGCCCCGGGATTCCCACTCTTCTGCGCCATCTCCATCTTCTTGTTGTTCTCCGCCAGCGCCTTCCCCATCTCTTGCAGCTTCCCCAGGGGGCTGTCCTTGTCGAACTGCACTGCAGCGGACGGGCCCCGGTTGGGCAAGCCTGATAGCCCGCCCGAGCCCATCATTCCCGCGCGCCCGACCATGCCTCCTGCCGCCGAAAGCAGGGCCGTCAGCACAATGGCGCACAGGGCGGCGACGACGGTGTAGCCCACGGCCTTCTCCGGCGGACACTTCATCAAGCGCGGCAGACCGAGGTAGAGCAAGTACAGGCCGTACAGCCCGGCGATGAGCGCCAGCAGGCTCAAAGACGTGAGAATGTGCAGCACCCCGGCGATCCAACCCGGTGTGAATGAGTAGATCGCCAGCTTGAGGGACTGCGCGCTGTTCTTCTCACCGCCGAAGGTCGGCGCCAGCGCATTGATAATCAAGGAGATAATGAAGACGCCGACGATCGCCATCACGTAGCTGAAGACCGCCATGGTGAGCCCGTTGACCATCGGCACGCGATAGCTGCCGATGAACGGGACCGAGCGACCGATGAGGGAATTGCCGATGAAGGTGGCGATGGGAGCGATGGCCGCGAGTGGCACGACGTATCCAATCAGGAGATCTCGGGTGGAGGTGGTTTCCTCCGCGATGACCGGCCACTCGGCGCTCGGTTTCAGGCAGATGTTCTGGACGCGCTCAACTAGTGCCATGACAACCCCTCCTTGAGTGAGACGCCATGGTACTCCATGGGAGCGAGCGAGGCTGCGCAAATTGTGCGGGCCATGCCGGGCGCGACACAATCAGGGGAGGTCTGCTGCGGAAAGCGTATCAATCTTCCCCATCGGCTCGACGGTGCCGTCGGGATCGACGCGAATCGCTGAGCCAGCCCGAATGCCGTAGCCGACGCTCGAGACGGGCGAAAGCCTCAACAGCGCCTTGAGTTCGTCCCAGTTCTCCTTTTCGCCGTGCACGTCGCACAAGACATTGGCGATTCCCAGGCACGGGAGAAGACAGCCAACCGAGTCGTCCTTATCTTTCCAGCGCACCCAGGCGCGGGCCAGCATGATACTGCCGGCCGACATGGCGAACAGCAGCTTGCCGTCCCGATACAGTTCGTTGAAGAACGGAGCGAGGCGGCGTCTGGCCACAATATCCATTCCCTCTTCGACGTCGCCACCGCTGACGAAAACCGCGTCCGCCGCCTGGCAAGTCTTCTCGAAGGAGCGGCGCTCGAATCGCCGAACCGTCGGGGCCAGCATCACCTCCCCGGCCCCGGATTTCTTGAAGTACTCGGTCACCCAGCCCAAGAAACCTCGGTCGTCGTGGTTCGCCGCGCCCACGTAGGCAATTGAAGGAGAAGAGACTGTGCAATGATCAAACACGCTTCGTAGCAGTGGATCGGACGGGCTGCGCCTGTTGCCGGGATCGCCGGCAATTAGAAACACTGGCTTCCGCCTGTTCATGGACTCTCCGCGAGAAACCTTTCGATATCAATATCGAAGTCGGCTCTGGTCAGTCGATACTTGACGCCCAGAACGGGTGACAGCGCGCGGACATGCTCGAGCCTGATCTTCATCGAAGCGCCATAGCATCGTTGCAGCGACGCGCGCAATTCGGGCTCGATCCTTGCCGGATCTCGGGTGTCGCTCACGCTGCGTAGCAAGACCGTATCGGCAGCGGTTTGTACCAGCTCGTACTGATCGATGCCATCGACCTCGGCGATCGCCGCATCGGCCTCGCGCTGGGTGACGAGCCGGCCGGCACGCGAAAGCGTTGCATTTGCAACTCTTCCCTCGATGGCATCGAGGGTGAGTCCTTGATGACGACCGCACGGACACGGCTCGGCTGCCAGCCGCACCAGGTCCCCCATGTCGAATCGGACCAACGCCCGCCAGGGGTTGTGAAAGGTGGTGACCAGAATCCGTCCGACCGCGGGCCCGCCGTGGCGGGCAGCCAGCGGTTGAAAATCGACGTGACAGTGCTCCACATTCTGATGGAGTCGGCCCGCTTCACACTGCATGAACACATACCCGCTCTCGGTGGCGCCGTAGGAGCTAATCACCGGGCACGAGAAAATACTCCGAATGTGCCGCAAGTGAATGAGTGACGGATTCTCATAAGTCAAAGTCACGACTGCGGGCTGATATACGGCGCGGTGATGTTTGATTGCGTGGCGGCAGAGCACACTGAGAAAGGAAGGGTTGGCTTCTAGCACCACCGGCTCGAACCGGCCCAGCTCCTCGATCATCCGATCGCAAAACGTCGCGCTCCATTCCGCTGGATCGGCCTTTTCGTTCAGAAAGAGATAGTGCCAGAGTGTGCGCTGCTCCATGCTGAGAGTTCCGACATCGCTGGCAAACCCCACGCACCGCGGGCTGGCGAGAATCGCCTCACGGTGGGCGCCCAATCGCGCCGATGCCGTGGCCGCATGCAATTTCCACGAGGAGGTTTCGGACGCGTCCCACCACTCCTGACACCAGACATTGGTGACGGCGTCCGAGGTTGACCCGCTGGTCATCACCAGTTCGACTTCGCCCCGGGCGAGAGCCGCGGCGAGATCACGCCCCTGCGGGACGAATTCCGCAGGTTGGTGCTCGCGCAGATCAGCCTTGGTCAGCACGGGCATCGCCTGGTAGCGCGCGAAGATGTCAGCCGACGGGCCCCGATCATGGCGGCGCCAGGTTTGGTAGGCCGCCACACTCGACAGAGCCGTCTCCAAGGCGGTCTTCGCAGAAATGTGATAGTCGCGTGCGTAGGTTGGCGTTTGCATCGGCAACGACGTCATTGCATGGGGGCCGCACAGAAGCATGGAATGATGTGGAAGCAGCATCTGGGGTGATGGCCGGTCGACCTCCGGACGTCGGCTGCCCCCGTGCCTGCTAGGTCAGCATTGTGCCCCGTAGCTGCGGGGATCATCCTGGTGCGGGCCGAGGATGACAGGTCGAAGGACAGGTGCCCATCGGAACTCATCTTTCGCTTGCAGCCGCACGCGCAGGCGGGGCGCCGTCGGCTTACTCCACCACAATCTCCTCTATCTGATCGTCGGTCACCTCTTGTATCTCTTCGGTGTCGTGATCGGACATTTCCTGGGACCATGCCTCCGAACTGCCAGGCTGATCCTGGCGCGCCTCCAAAGGCGCGTCCTGCCCCATGCTCGCTTGACTCTGGGCAGACTTGCGATGCCGCCTATTTCGCCTCTTGCTCATCACCGTTCTCCCTTCCGCTGCGTCCGCATTCCTCTGGCCGCCAACGACGCCGTCAATCTTCGGGCCACGAGAGTTAGAGTCCGTGCCCCCTCAGCCAATGTCCCGAATATCGGCGTCACGCCGGGCGGTAGTCAAGCCCGCTGGATTGTCCTTCCTTGAACGGCGCTAGAATCCGTTGCGGACGGTCCAACGGCGCAGACTCTGCGCACAACGGGGGCCGGCTCGCAGGCCGTGCCGACGGACTGGGCTCTACAGGTCACTCTTCACGTTTTCTCTGCTGACAGCCTCCGCGTTTCGCCCACGTCCATGATCCACAGCTCATCTGTCCGATAACCTCGTTCTGTCCAGCACGCCTTCAGCCGGTCGAGCGGTTCGCGAGTTGGTTCGCTGCTGAGGAAGAAAGTGCCCCAGTGCATAGCCACGAAGCGACGCGCGCCCAGCATCTGATACGCGGTGACGGCCTCTTCGGGATCCATATGCTGAGCTTGCATGAACCAGCGGGGCGCATAGGCGCCGATGGGAAGGATGGCGATGTCAATGCGCGGAAATCTCTCGTGGATGGCTTTGAACACCGGTGGTTGTAGGGCACTGTCGCCAGCGAAGTAAATGGTGAGGCCGTCACCCTGGAAAATGAAGCCGCCCCACAGCGTGCGGTTCCTGGTGGTGATTCCGCGCATCCCCCAGTGATGGGCGGGAGTCAAGGTGATGCGAAGCCCGGGTCGCTCGATGCACTGCCACCAATCCAGTTCGATCGGGGCACGGGGCAGATAGCGGCCCATCCGCAAAGGTGCGACGATCTGTGGTTCGCCCTTCAGCGCAGCCAGGCTGGGAATGTCGAGGTGGTCGTAATGATCGTGCGACAGAGTCACCAGATCGATCTGCGGAAGCCGATCGGGCGGAAGCCCCGGCGGGACGTGGCGCCACACGGTCGCGGCTGGGTGGCCGAAGACCGGGTCGGTCAGTAGCCAGTGGCCACCTATGCGCAGCAGAAATGTGGAATGTCCTATCCAAGTCAGGTGGGGCTGACTGGGGTCGAGAGCCGCCGCTTCGTTCGGCCGGAACGGGGGTCGCCAGGATCTTTCGCGCCGAAACAGGTCCAAGAAGGCCGCGGATCCTTGCCGCAGCTCGTCCCCCAACCGGTTGCAAACAAGCCAGCGCAGGACTGCCAAGCCGTTCTTGTCAGGCGTGGTGCCGTCCAGGTTCACGAATCGGCCATCAATCTCAGGCGGCCGCGTGCCGGGCATGGTGTTTTCCATGACTCCTACTCCAGTCCAGGAGCTAAGACCCGGCTGATGGCCGTTGGGTTGATGATGCCCTTTTCGGCCATCCACGTCTTGGCGTCATCGAGCGTCGGATCGGAAGGACCATCTGCAAGGTAGGTCCGACCTGCGATGCGGGCGGCATGGGCCAGCAGCCGCATGTTGTTTTGCTGTAAAGCCCTCACGGCAGCGACCAGGGTTTCTTTGGTCGCTTCGCCATCACCTTCCAGCGCGGCCAGGCCGCTGCCCGCCAGAAGCGCCAAGGCACCAGCCCACGCATCTGGCTGGCGCCGCAGGGTCGCGATGAGCCGGCGGGCTGCCGTGAGGTATCTCGCCCGCTGCTTGTTGCTCGACTGTTGCGCGGCGGCCAGCGCAGCGCGGGCGCGCAGGTGCAAGGCCGCAATGCGCGTGTGCTGGATGTGGAACACGCCCGAGCGGCGCAATTCGGGCCAACGATCGCGGATCAGGTCATACGCCTTGGGGCCCTGGCCCAGATACAACTCGGTCTGAGCCATGGCCATCAAGTTGTACCAGTGCTGTACGTGGAAGCCTCGCCGCGACCATCGCTGGATGGCCTCGTCGGTCTCGCGACGCGACCGCGCTGGATCGTCCCGCATCAGCCAAACAAAGTTGGCCAGGCCTGTGCGGAAGTTGGTTGCGGCGTAGAGCGACCCGCGGTCGGTGGCCTGTCGCAGCCCGGTCGAGATGAGTCGCTGGAATGAGACGAGATCGCCCAGGTAGTACAGATCCTCCATGAGAAACTGGCGGGCCGTGTCGAGTTCCCAGACCGCGCCGGCACACTGCTGGGTCAGAACCTTTTCGGCCGCTTCCAGACGCTCACGGCTGCGCCCAAACTCGCCGGTGAGGTGGCCGATCAGTCCATCCATCAGCAGGGTCACGCCGCGGGCGTAGGGATCGCCCAGCTTGTCCGCAATGCTGTCCGCCTCGGCCAGCAGTCGACTGGCGCGCGCCGCCCCCGCTTGGCCGCCACCGACGCACCAAGCGGCCTCACCAGCGAGTCCCCGACCCACGCGAGGAAGGTCTTGCGCCTGCAACGCCAACAGCAGGCTGAGTGCCTGGAAATACGCCCCCTTGATGGGATCGATGAGCGCAATGCCAGACGAGAGCGACCAGCAAAGGTCGATGCGTGCCGCCTCTTTCGCACTCAGTGCCCCCCCGGCACCGGATTCACAGCGCAACCCACGCCAGCGCAGACGGGCGCGCACCCACGCCAGGGACAGCAGCGTATGCGTAGGCATATTCATGCCGGCCGCTGCCAGGGCTGTGCGCGCCACCTCCATTCCTCGATCAAAATGACCGCTGCGGAGCAGCTCGCCGCTGGCCTTGCGGTATAGTTCCAACGACAGGGCTGCGTCTGCTCCCTGGGCGGCCGCAGCCAGGTACTGTTCCGCAGCCGCGGCACCGCGGCCGGCATATGCCAGCGCATCCGCCAGCTGGGCCAGCAAGGCCCCTTTCTGTTTTGCGTCCCAGCTGCCCACTCTCAGCGCCATCTGGAAATGCTCGGCCGCGCGATCGAAGGCGAGGGCCTTCATCGCGCGCTCACCGGTTGCCACGAGATGACTGGCTGCCTTGCTGTTATGCCCCGCCTCCAACCACAGGGCTGCCACTTGCGCCGGATCGCCATCCGATCCGAAGGCGGTGGCCAAACGCTCGGCCAGGACGCGCCGCTTGGGCTGGTCGAGCCCATCCCACAACCACACACGCAGTTGCTCGTGGCACAGCTCGATGCGTTCCCGCCCCAGGGCCCCACTGGCATGCACCAGACGTTCGCGCAACAGTTCGGCGACCGTGCGCCCGAAGATCTCGGGGTCGAGATCGCTGGCCGCCTGCACGACGACCTCGGGCACCGGTGCGCCCACTGTGGCGACCAGATCCAGCACGATGCGCGCCGTTGCTCCCGCTCGTTCCACGCGATCCTGCAGGAGATCTGCCAATTGCAGCCGCGACGTCTTCAGGTCGTGAGCCAAGACGTAGCGGGCCAACTCCTTGATGAACAGAGCGTTGCCCTGCGTGGTCTCGGCCAGCGGTTCCAGTTCGCGTGAGTAGCCCGCCGGCTCTGCCAGCGCTGCGCGTGGCGCACCATCGCGGGAGGGTTTGGCGAGGCCGAGCGAAGCGAGCGGGGTGGGGGTGGGCGTGGGGGGCCGAAGGGCAGAGCGAACCCTTTGAGGGTTCCCATCTGAATCTGGAGTCGACGGGCGATCACTCGCGAAAACAGATTGCAGCAGGGCCAGCGTGGCCTGGCGGTCGAGGCGTGGCAGCCCCACCTCAATCTGCCGGATCGCCGGATCCAGCCAGTCGGTGCCAACCCCGCTCCCCCCGCGATGGGTTCCCAGAAACAGCATGCGGGGCAGCCGGCTGTCGGCCAGCAAGGCAGAGAACATGGCCAGGCTATCGGCATCGGCCCACTGCAGATCGTCAACGAAGATCACCAGAGGACTGGCACCGGTGATGACAGCCAGCAACTCGCGCAGCCCATCGAGCACGCGACTGCGCAGCTCGTGCGGATCCGAAGGGATCTCGACCGCGCCCGCGATGGTTGCTTCGGGGATCTGCTCCAGGGCTGGGAACAAGTGGCGCAGGAGCGGGGCGATGCCCGGGACCAGGACGCCGCGCTCGTCAGGGGCAAGCTGGCCCATCTGGCGAGCGAGTTGGTCGATGACACCATCAAGGGCTTTAAAAGGCAAGAATTCGCGCTCGTGGCAACGGGAGGCGACGACCGTGCCCGCCCGTTCTGCAGCGAGAGCTTCGAGAAATTGGCGGCAGAGTTCGGTCTTTCCGATGCCAGGCTCACCCGAAACCAGAACCGCAACGCGTGTTCCCCCGACCACGTCGGAAAAGGCCGAGCGCAAGGCCGCCAGGGGGCCCGACCTGCCAAACAGAGGCGTGGCCCCTGCCCGGCCCTGATTCAGCCCCCACGCCGGTGCCGTCGGCGCGCCCAGGGCCTGCAAGATCGCGCACGAATCCGGTCGTTTGTCGGGTGCTCGGATCAGCAGGATCTCGCACAGCTCGGCCAACTCCGGCGCCACCTCCGGAACCAGCTGGCGAACCGGTACGGCATTCTCGTGCTGCTTCCGATATAGGATTTCGTACGCTTGGCCCTCGAAGGGCAGAACCCCGGTCAGGGCCTCGTACAACATCACGCCAAAGCTGTACCAATCCGCAGCAGGCGTGACGGGATCGGCCGACGACTGTTCTGGCGCCATGTAGGCGGGGGTGCCGGCCCCAATAAAAGTCGTCCGGACTTCCCCCTCGGTGGCCAGGCCAAAGTCGAGAATGACGACCCGGCCCTCGCGTGTGACCAGCACGTTGGACGGCTTGATGTCTCGGTGAATCTGTCCCGCGGCGTGGATGGCGGCCAGACCCTGGGCGAGCTGCGAAAACCTCTCGCGCACGCGGGGCTGGTCCAGGGTTCCCTTGTGCGCGGGCCGCCTGGGCAGGACCACTTGCTGAGGGGCTCGTACCGTCTCACTGTCTGGGTCGGGCGGAACCAGCGTCGACACATTCGAGTCACCCGCGAGACCACGCACGTGCGAGAACAGATCAACGCCCTGGACTAGCTCCATGGTGAAAAACCAGCGCTCGCCGTCAGAGAACAGGTCGCCAAAGCGAACCACGTTCGGGTGGCGGATGTTGGCGGCCGCCCGGAACTCTTTCTTGAACCGGCGGAGCAGGTCTGGCTGCAGACCGGGAAGCAGCTTGAGCGCAACCCGAAGGCCCAACTCGCCATCCTCGGCCTCATAGACAACGCCCATGCCCCCCTGTCCCAAGAGACGGATCAGGCGAAAACGCTCGGTCCCGCGAAACCGGACCGCGCGGACTTCGCTGGGAACCTCGGATCGACGCATGTGGCTTCCTGTGCGGAGCCAGAATCCGCCCGGCTCAGCGCCCTGTCAAGAGGCGCCATGGAGCGGAAACGCAGTTGATGCCCAGGCTGAAGCGTGGGTACAGTGGCCGGCACAAGCCGAAACGACGTTCTGGCCATTCGGACGCCCAACCAGAGCCCATGACGATGAACCGCGACAAAGAAGGTGCTGCCCATCCCGGCGGAAATCTGACCACCATCCGTTCCCCCGCGGCAGAAAGCTGCGGCACCGGGCTTTTCCTGATGGTCGTCGGTCCCGAAGGATTCGCGGCGATCGCTCTGCCACCCAAGGGGGTTCTGCAGATCGGCCGCAGCGCGCAGGCTGACATCAGGATCAACGATTCCCTGGCGTCGCGCGACCACTGCCGCCTGTATGTGGAGGGTGGGATGGTCGAGATCGAGGACCTCGAGAGCGCCAATGGCACCTTGTTGCGCAATCATGCCCTGCAACCGCGAGTTCGGGTGGAGCTTGCCCAAGGGGATGCGGTGAGCATCGGGGCGACCGTTCTCATGTTGCGCTCGGGGGGCCGCTTGCCGCGACCGGTTCGCGTCCTGCCCCATGGCTACTTCCTGGCTCGCCTGGACGAGGAATGCGCCAGTTCGGTTCGGGGCCGCTCGCCGTTCGCCCTGGTCCGGCTGGATGTAGAGGGCGAAGTGTCAACCAGCCGGTGCGCCGGGCTTCTCCCGCTGTGCCTGCAGCCATCGGACATCATCGGTGCCTACGGGCCGCAGCAGTATGAGCTGCTCTTGCCGCGAACCACGCCGGAGGTTGCCACCACGCTGGTTGCCGAATTGAGCGCCCGCTTGCACAAGGCCGGGATTGTTTTTCGCACCGGCACGGCCCACTACCCGGTTGATGGTCGCAGTGCTGCCGAATTGCTTGAGCGGGCGTGCCATGCCGTGCGCCCAGGGACCGTCCAGCCGGGGCCAGCCTCGGACATCATTCTCGTGGACCCGGCGATGCGGGAACTACATTCCCTAGCCAAAGACGTCGCCAAGAGCAGCATCAACGTTCTCATCGTGGGGGAGACCGGCACGGGCAAGGAGATTCTGGCCGAGGCCGTGCATCGCGCCTCGCCGCGCGCCCAGGGCAGCTTCCTGTCGCTCAACTGCGCCGCCCTGTCGGAAAGCCTGGTGGACGCCGAGCTGTTCGGTTACGAGAAGGGCGCCTTCACCGGAGCCACGCAGGCCAAGCCGGGTCTCCTCGAGACCGCACCGGGCGGCACGGTTTTTCTCGACGAGATTGGCGAGCTATCCCTGCCCTTGCAGGCCAAGCTGCTTCGTGTGATCGAAACCCGCACGCTGATTCGGGTTGGCGGCGTAACCAAGCGGACCGTGGACGTCAGGTTCGTCTCGGCCACCAACCGCAACCTTGCGCAAGCCATCGAGAGTGGCGGGTTTCGCAGTGACCTGTATTTTCGCCTCAACGGCATCACCCTGGCGATTCCTCCGCTGCGTGATCGCCCCGTGGAAATCGAGCCATTTGGGCGTCGCTTCGCCGGCGAGATGGCTCGCGACCTGGGGCGTTCGACGCCCGAAATCTCAGCCGATGCCCTCACCTTGCTGCGCAGCTACGCTTGGCCCGGCAACATACGCGAGTTGCGCAACGTCATCCACAGAGCGGTGCTTCTCTGCCGATCAGGACTGGTCATCACCCCCGATCACCTTCCACGGGAGTTGATGGAAGCCACCTTTGCGGCGCCAAGCCTTGCCGTGCCTTACGGCCAGACCCCGCTTTATGGGTTGGCGACGACCCAGTCGGATCCCGCGCTGGAGCCCAAGGAAAAGCAGCGGATCCTCGACGCGCTGGACAAGACCGCCGGCAATCAAACCGCGGCTGCCAAGCTGCTGGGCATGGGCCGCACGGCCTTTGTGGCGCGCCTGAACCAGTACCGGATCTCGCGGCCGCGCAAGAGGTAGGGTCGGTCAGAGTCCCGCTTATCCCTTGGCGACCCGTCCGTCGGTAATGCAGCGACGCGCATGGCCGGATGCTCGGGGACCAGAGCGCACGAATCGTGCGAACAAATCGCGCGCACAGATCGTACGCGCGAAGAGCGTCATAGCACCGCGCTCAACAGGATCGTGGACCTGCGCTGGTCGAAGCTCGCTTTCGCTTCGGACACGATCGAGCGCGCCGGTTCGGTCGCATTGCTGGCAAGAGACTGCGTCCAAGACAAAGTCCTGCTTTCGCTCCATGCAACATCACGCCCCCGCACAGTGGCGGAGTATTGCTGGTGCCACTCGAATACGACATCCCTGATTCCGTCTAGAATGGTACTCCGCCACCATGCTGAGGCCCCACTGCCCACGGCACGTTCCCGATTACGCCACCAACGCCGCCCATCCGAAACCCTGGCCTGCCCGCACCACCACACGGTCCGCCCGCAGGCCCCCTACACCCGGTGCCGCCTCCCGATCCGTCCCCAACCCATTCAAAGCCCGTGCCATCACAGAAGGGTGGGAAGGATGTGCGCTCCCAATGACCAAGGCGCTGCCAGAAATCGGCAAGCCTCTGGCCGGCACAGTCATTGCTTCACAGGCGGCTCAGGCTTCCATCTCATGACGGAACACCGACACGGCAGAGGGGAAAGACATATGCACTTCTCAACCAGCAGAACTGATGACGTGGCCACTCTTCGCATCACGGGTGAACTGGACGCGGTCACGACTCAAGATCTTCTCCCGTCAATCGAAGCCTTGCTCGCTGAACGGCATCCCCGCGTCGTCGTCGATGTGTCGGACTTGCGGCTTATCGACAGTTGCGGCGTGGGCGGGTTGGTGTGTCTGTGCAAGAAGGCCAGGGAGTACGGCGGCGTGGTGACCATCCAAGGCTTGTGCAATCAACCCGCGGCGATCTTCAGGCTTCTGCGCCTGGATCAGGTTCTTCAGATGTAGGGATGCCCCACTACGGGTACAGCCCATCTACGATCCCGTTGATGTACTTTTCGATGTTGGTGTATCCGGTCTTGTCGAAGTCGCCGGTGGCATCGGAGGGGTCATTCGGATTCAGGCCGTACTTGGTTTCCCAGGCATCTGGCATGCCGTCCTTGTCGGTGTCGACCGGCGCGGTCCCGCCTGCCAACGTTCCATAGCCGCTGTTGGTGAGGCCCGTGGCATTTTGGTCCGTCCACAACTTGCCTGATTTTCCCAGCGATTTCACATCGGCGACCACGAGAGAATCCACTTGATCGCGGTTCTTCGGCCAGGCGCCAGCGTTGGCCAGGACGTCGGCGTATGCGTCTGCCGCGCTGGTGGTGGGCAGGCTCGCGGTGTCTGTGGAGTTCGCCTTACTCGCCTTGGTCGTGCCGCCCGGCTGACCTGCATCCGTGCCGTTGAGAGTGCCGTCCGCATTGCTGTCGAGGAGATTCCCGCTGACGTAGACGGTTTGCCCGGCGTTCATCTGATAGAAATCGTCTCCTGGGCTGGTCGTGGACGGGCCTGCGATGAAGTAATTGTCGATGATGTCGTGCCAGTTGGAGCCGCCGGTATCGCCGGCACAATAGGCGTACTGGTAGTTGTAGGCTACGTTGTTGACGAACTGGGTGTTGGCCTTGGCCAGGGGCAAGCGACCATGGGCATTGGCCCAGAGGTTGGCATACCAGGTGAAGAAGCCGCCTCCCTCAGTGTGCGCCCCGAACTGCTGGTGAGTTGGGTCCGCGTTGATGGAATACTGGACTGTGATGTTGGTCGCGTCCACCGCGTCGATGTTGTTGTACTGAGCGAACTCGATCGAGATGTGATCGAAGATCATGTTGCTGCCATTGAGCAGGTTGATCCCGCTCTTCCTCCAATCGGGATCGATGAGGCCCTGGCGGAAGCGCACGTAGCGCACGATTATGTTAGACGCAGCGTTAAACGAAACCTCGAACCCCTGGAAACCAATGCCGTCGCCAGGCGCCGTCTGACCTGCAATGGTCAGGTTGCTCTTGACTGACACAGCCGTTGTCAGAAGGACGTAGCCGCCGACATCGAAGACCACGATGCGGTTGTCCGCGCTGACGGCGTCGCGGAAGGAGCCCGTGCCGGTGTCGTTCAAGTTGGTCACATGGTAGACGGCATAGCCTCGCCCGCCAGTCGCTTTCTTCCCAAAACCGAGCGCGCCGGGAAATGCGACCGCCGGGCCGGACAGGATTGACCCACCTGAGCCGGATTGGCCTGCGCTGCCCCCGGAACCCGAGGACCCGCCCTTTCCTGTCGTGCCTCCCGAGCCCGCGATGCCGCCTGAGCCGATGGTTCCGCCCTTGCCCCCTGTCGTGCCGCCTGTGCCGCTGGTCGAGCCTCCCGTCGCTCCGCCCCTCCCGCCGATCGCTCCGCCGACACTGATAGTGCTGCCGGTCGTTCCGCCCATGCCAGTCGTTCCGCCCGTCGCTCCGCCGACACCGGTCGTGCTGTCGGTCGCTCCGCCAGTAGCGGTGCTGCCGCCAGCCGCTCCGCCTGTGCGGGTCGTGCCTCCCATCGCGCCACCTGTGCCCATGACTCCGCCAGTGCTGATCGAGCCGCCAGTAGCCGTGCTGCCGCCGGACCCGACCGTGCTGCTGCCCATCGTCCCTCCAGCGCTGGTCGCACCTCCCGTGGCTGTCGCACCGCCGCTGGTCGCAGCACCACCGCTGCCCGAGCGCCCGCCGGTTGCGCCACCCGAATTTGAGGTTCCTCCTGTGCCGTTGTCGCCTCCAGTGTCCGAGACGTTGGAACTGCTGCCTCCCGCGCCTCCGCTGGCTTGAGTTCCGGAGCCGCCATTCGAGCACGCGCCAGCAAGGGCAGTGCCCAGGATCGTGATGCCCAGCAAGACTTGGCAGTTCCTCATGTTGTGGCCTTTCTCAATGTCCTCACATAGCGCCAAACCAGAACATCTGGATTTTGGCGTGCGAATGTGCAGTCGTCGCGAACTCATTCAAGGAACTCGTGTCCCGCTGTGTGAGAAGGGCGACTTCCTTATTGCACGAAGGATTCCAATTGTACGGGGCAACGACTCGGCAGAATGGGTCATCGCGCTCCAGAAAAAGGCGCTGTCCAGCCGTGACTCATAGCATTGGAGAGCTCGCGGTGCAAGTGCAAGCGCCCTAGAATCGCTGGGGAAACTTGCCCTGCGCCGACTTGTTTCTTCGTTTCAACTTCGACCACGACGCATGCCAGCCCAGCTGCGCAAGAGGACCTTCTATACAATCCCGACGCGCGGAGCTTTCAATGCGCGTTTCCACACCCACCGGCAAGCCACTATAATGCTGAACTCGGGAGGTCGTCCTGATGCATGCACCCGTTTCACCGAGTCCTCGTCGTTGGTGTGCCACCACGGCGCTAGTCATTGCAAGCATGGCCGCAGGCTCGGCCGTGGCGGCTCCGCTGGCTTTTCCCGGGGCCGAAGGCTTTGCGGCTATGGTCACCGGCGGCCGCAAGGGGCAGGTGTATCACGTCACCACCCTGGCCGATTCTGGAACCGGATCGTTTCGCGATGCCGTCAGCCAGGGCAACCGCATCGTGGTCTTCGACGTCAGCGGCGTGATCAAACCAACCGACGTCATCGTCGTCGCTGGCGACAACATCACCTTGGCGGGCCAGAGTGCCCCGGGTGATGGAATCACGATCTATGGCAGGGAAACCAGCTTCAGCAGTCGCAGCAACATCATCGTGCGCTATGTCCGTTTTCGTCAGGGCATGACTGACAGCTCGGGCAGTGCCAAGAAGACCGTCAACATCACCGACGGCACGAACATGATCTTCGATCACGTTGCTGTGCAATGGGGACGCTGGGACAACTTCGGCATCACCGGTACCAGCAGCACCGTGACCCTGCAGAACTCGATCATCGGCGAGGGCGTGCCTCCGCAAAATTTCGGCTCCATCATCGATGGAGAGCAGGACATCACCATCGCCCACAACCTATGGATCGACAACCAAGAGCGCAACCCCAAGTTCAAAGCGAACGGAGAGTGCACCAACAACGTCGTCTATAACTGGGGCACTGGTGGCGGCATTATCGGCGGCCACTCGGGGACGGACTGGTACGAGGACTACATTGGCAACTATCTGATTGCCGGCCCCTCGGCCGTCGACAAGTTCTTTACGTTCTACACCAATACCGACCACGCCTACCAAACTGGCAACATGGTGGACGTGAACAAGGACGGCCAACTCAATGGACGGGCAGTGGTCGAGGCGGATTTCCAGGGTACCTCGCCTCCGACGTTCGAGACGGCAGCGCACAGCAAGCCTCCCGTGCCCGTCACGGTGCTAAGCGCAGAGGATGCCTATGCGCGCGTCGTGGCCCAGGCCGGGACCTGTCAGCATCGGGATGCAGTCGAGTTGCGACTTGTCGGCCAACTCACCTCGCTCGGAACCAAGGGGGCGATCATCGCCGACGAAAGCGATGTGGGCGGTCAACCAGCCATGACACAGGTAACGCGGCCCGCGGGCTTTGATACCGACGGTGACGGCATACCGGATACCTGGGAGACTGCGCACGGGCTGAACCCGAACAGTGCCAGCGACGGCAACGGCGACTACACCGGCGATGGCTACACCAACGTCGAGAAATACCTGAACGAACTAGCCGATCTCGCTTGCCCAGGCGGCACCACCACGCCACCCGCAACTGCCGACGCCGGAACTCTCCATCCGGTCGACGCCGCCCTCCCTCCCGTCGACGCTCGTGACACACCGGCAAGTGGTGGCGTAACAGGAACCGGCGGCACCGCGGGGGCCGGCGGTGCCATGACAACTGGGGGCATGATGGGCACCGGTGGTGCTACGAAAGCTGGCGGAACCACGGCCAGTGGTGGCGTGACAGGAACCAGCGGCACTACGGGAGCCGGCGCTGCCACGGCAAGTGGGGGCATCATGAGCAGCGGCGGCGCTACGAAAGCTGGCGGGACCACGGCGGGCGGTGGAGCGACGGAATCCGAGGGCGGGTCTGGAGGCAGTGGAATGGGTGGCGCAGTTTCCATGGGAGGGACGGTCGGATCTGGCGGCGGGGTAGGAACCGGCAGCGGTGCCGCGACCGGTGGAGCAATCGGAGCTGGCGGATTGTCTGCAAGCGGCGGGATATCCAGCACTGGCCCAGTCGGAGCTGGGGGCAGGGCCGGCACAGGCGGAACTCCGGGAATCGGTACGACGGGTGGCGCGACGACCGTCACCAGTGCAGCCCAGGCAAGCAGCGGCGGCTGCTCCTGTCGCATTTCCGGGGTCGAGACAAGAAGCTACCCAGCTTTTGCGCTGCTCGGGTTTGTCGTGGTCGCACTTCGGCTTCGAAAAAGGCGTTGAGACAATCAGGACCCTGGACAAGGCCCTGATCGATCGGGAAGTGCATGAACCGAGGCCGGCTCGCCCTCACACATCCGCAGGGTCAGACGACCACGCAGCTCGAGCTTGTGGCCATTGATCAAATCGACGGGCGAGGCGTAGCACGGCAACTCATCAGTCAGGGGAAACTCAGCGATGCGGTAGGCTGCTGCCACCAGCTCGGAGCAGAACCAGCGCTGGTCTGGCTTGACCGGACGCCGCGTGGCGAAGATCAGCGCAAGGGCGAAGCGCACCAAACCAAGCACGTCGTACGGGAGGGAGAGTTGCTGAAACCCGAATCCAAGCGCGGTTTCGCGTGCCGGGTCAAGCGCGGCCAGGCCGCAGTAGAAGATCCCGTCTGGATAGTGATCGAGCAGCCGCGACACAGGAGCGAGACGCACACCCTTGCCCACGGCTTCCAGACAGTAGACGCGCTCGCGGTAGCGAAACACCAACCCCGCGTGCGAATAGCGACTATGGGTGGCAAGTCGGATGAGCCAGCTCAATAGACCGCTGCCGCGAAACAAGAGCACGTCCCCGCTGCGCATCGAGGCCCGAACCCCCTGGTTTATTCCCGCGGTGTAGGGAAGCGCCTGTTGGTTCGAATCCGCCAGGCTCTGCCGCGCCTGATCACCAGCCTCACGTCGATGCTGTCTGACTCCACCTTCGCTATTTCCCATGCGCGGACTTTACCTCCGTTCAAGGCCCGTTGGGAAGCCCCTCCTGCATGACGGTTGGCGAAGCACAGCGGCCCAGGACCATCGCGTGGAAAGCGTGGGCCGGGCGAAGCGCCATCTAGCTTCTGTTACGTCGTCGTCTCACCAGCACGGCGAGCGCTGTCAGCATCAAGAAGGCAGCCATTCCGCCGCGCGGGGAACGCGAGCCGACGACGCATCCGCCGCTCGATCTGGCCGTGTTTTCTGCGGTCGATCCGCCGGTGGCGCTCGGTCCAGTCACTCCCCCCGCACCCGCTCCACCCTCGTTTGATGTGCCGCCGGTGACGGCCACGCCGCCAGATCCCTGTCTCGCACCACCTGTGTCGATGATGCCACCGGCTGCTGTTGCGCCGCCGGTCGCCTGGGCGACGCTTCCTCCCGTGTCGATCACACCTCCTGGGGCTTCAGTTGTCCCCGCCGTCGGCGTCCCGCCGCCACCGGTGCTGCCGCCGGCCGCCATGCTGCCGCCGCTGACTGTGTTGCCGCCGGCGCTCGTGCTGCCGCCGACGCGCATACTCCCGCCGGCGCTCGTGCTGCCGCCGTTGCCCGTGCTGCCGCCGCTGACTGTGCTACCGCCGGCGCTCGTGCTGCCGCCGATGCGGGTGCTGCCGCCGATGCTGCCGCCGCTAGCGACGCTGCCACCCCTAGCGGTGCTGCCACCGGCGCTCGTGCTGCCACCGGCGCCGCCGGCGCCAGTGCTGCCGCCGCTGCTCCCGGATGTTCCGCCGGTCGTCGTCGCAGCGCCGTATTCGTAGGCACCGAGGTCTGGCGCCGTTCCGGCGTAGGGCAGCCCCACGTTCGTGCCTTTGTCGATCATCTTGCTGCCGGCAGCCAGGTGCAACATAGTGCATGCAGCAGGCATGCTGCCGTCCGCCTCGCGCGAGCCAGTGCATGGAGTGTCCGAGGTGCTGGCGAAATCAGCGGTCGTCGGGGTGATGTTCAAGTCCCACGTGTTGAACTGGGTATCGACCCCGTCCATGTTGGAATTCTTGTCGGGGAAGCCGATGTTGTTGCGCATGATGTGCGCCTTCGATCCCGTCAGGGTGATGGTCCCCGTCACGTTGCCGGAGGAATCGAAACTGCTAGCCAGCATGTTGTACTGAGTCCCATTGTTGTACGACGTGTTGTTGTACCAGGTGTTGCCTCCCGTAGAGTGGTTGGCGTAGAAGCCCGACGCCGCGTTACTCCAGGCAACGTTGTTTTGTACAAGATGCCGAATGCCGGTCTTGCTGCTCCCCATCTTGAACCCGTTGCCATTTCCGGAGGAGCCGTATCCGCATTTGAAGGCCCAGTTATTCTCCACCGTGACTGGGACCTCTTGCGAGATGAGGTCGTACCCGTCATCGGAGTTGTGCCATGAGCGGCAGCCGCGGATGATGGTGCTGGGGCCGGTGGTTTGATAGTGAACACCGAAGCCGTCGCCGTTTTGCCCATCTCCCTGACTGCCGTTGACGTCGTAATTGTCGTGCGAATCGCAATTCAGAACCAGGTTGCCGCCAGTACCCGTGTCGACGAAGAACCCGGGCCCAAAGCCATTATGGATGTTGAGCAGCTCGAAGGTGTTGTTGCTCGCATTCTTGGTGCGAAGCATGGAGTAGGAGTGGGAGCCACTGGACCCGACCTTGCCGTTGGCGATCTCGAGCCCCTTCAGATGCATCCAGCTCCCGGTCACGGTGATTGCTGGCCTGTCCGACGACCCGCTGGCCAATGAGTAGTTCGAGAAGTCGAGAATAGGCACCTCGCCCGTATATGCCCAGATCTTGGTGCGATTGGTGTCCGATGTTCCGCTCTTCGAAAGCGTGATTTGACTCGTGCAGTTGTAGGTTCCGGCACGCATCCAGATGGTATCCCCTGCCGCGGCGGAGTCGTTTGCCTTCTGAACCGTGGCAAACGGCGCCGCCTGGGTCCCGGCACCCGAATCGCTGCCAGTCGGGGACACATAGTATTCCGCGGCAAACGCATTCTTTGCGGCGAACAAACCCAGTCCGGCGATCAGCCAGCGGAGCAGGGAGTGTTGCTGACGGGTTTTCGACAGACATTTCGCGGATTTCATCGCGGTCTCCTTTTGTGTGCCATTATCAAGGTTAGGGGCAACGACCCGGCAGAGTGGGTCAGCGCGGTCCTCGAAAAGAGCGCTGTCCGGCGGTGAACCAAGGCATTGGAGAGCTTTCGGCCCGGGCAAGTGCCGTCGCGTCCAGGGCCTAGGCATCGAGGAGGTCCCGACGGCGCCGCAGTGGCCCTAGCAGAGTCCATATGTCGAGCGCCTTAGCTTTTGTTTCGTCGCCGTCTCACTAGCAGAGCGAGCGCTGTCAGCATCAAGAAGGCGGCTACTCCGCCGCGTGGGGAACGCGAGCCGATGGCGCATCCGCCGCTCGATCTGGCCGTGTTTTCTGCGGTCGATCCGCCGGTGGCGCTCGGTCCAGTCACTCCACCCGCACCCGCTCCACCCTGGTTTGATGTGCCTCCGGTGACGGCCACGCCGCCAAATCCCTGGCTCGCACCACCTGTGTCGATGATGCCACCGGCTGCTGTTGCACCGCCGGTCGCCTGGGCGACGCTTCCTCCCGTGTCGATCACCCCTCCTGGGGCTTCAGTTGTCCCCGCCGTCGGCGTTCCGCCGCCACCGGTGCTGCCGCCGGCCGCCATGCTGCCGCCGCTGACTGTGTTGCCACCGGCGCTCGTGCTGCCGCCGACGCGCGTACTCCCGCCGGCGCTGGTGCTGGCGCCGTTGCCCGCGCTGCCGCCGCTGACTGTGCTACCGCCGACGGCTGTGCTGCCGCCAATGCGGGCGCTACCGCCAGCCGCGATGCTGCCGCCGCTAGCGGTGCTGCCACCCCTAGCGGTGCTGCCACCGCTGACGACGCTCCCGCCGGCGCCCGTGCTCTCGCCGGCGCCGGTGCTGCCGCCGCTGCCCCCGGATGTTCCGCCGGTCGTGGTCACAGCGCCGTATTCGTAGGCGCCGAGGTCGGGAGCCTTGCCCGTGTAGGGCAGGCCGACATCCGTGCCCTTGTCGATCATCGCGCTACCGGCCGCCAACTTCATGAAAGTGCAAGCCGACGGCATGCTGCCATCAGCCTCGCGCGGGCCGGTGCAGCCGGTGTCCGAGATGCTGGCGAAATCGGCGGCCGTCGGGGTAATGCCCAGGTCCCAGGTGTTGTTCGCGGTGTCGACCCCGGTCATGTTGGAATTCTTGTTGGGGAAGCCGATGTTGTTTCGCATGATGTGCACCTTGGTGCCCGTCAGCGTAATGACAGGTGTGGCGATGGTTCTTCCGTCGGCCTCGAAGCTGGATGCCAGCATGTTGTACTGGGTCCCGTTGTTGTACGACGTGTTGTTGTACCAGGTGTTACCGCCCGAGGAGTGGTTGGCATAAAAGCCCGCCGCACTGTTCTTCCAAGCGACGTTGTTTTGGACAAGATGCCGAATGCCCGTGCCGCTGCTTCCGATCTTGAACCCATTGCCGTTGCCCGAACTGCCGTAACCACATCCTGTAGCCCAGCTATTCTCGATCGTGACAGGAACCTCTTGGTAGATGAAGTCGTATCCATCATCGGAGTTGTGCCACGAGCGGCACCCGCGGATGGTGGTGCTGGGGCCGGTGGTTTGATAGTGCACACCGAATCCGTCGCCGTTTTGCCCATCCCCCTGACTGCCGTTCACGTCGTAATTGTCGTGCGAATCGCAATTCAGAATCAGGTTGCCGCCAGTTCCTGTGTCGATGAAGAGCCCCGGCCCGAAGCCGTTATGGATGTTGAGCAGCTCGAACGTGTTGTTGCTCGCCCCCTTGGTGCGGAGCATGGAGTAGGAGTGGGAGCCATTGGATCCGACCTTGCCGTTGGCGATCTCAAGTCCCTTCAGATGCATCCAGCTGCCGGTCACAGTGATGGCTGGATTGTCCGACCCCGAGCTGGCCAATGAGTAGTTCGAGAAATCGAGAATTGGCACCTCGCCCGTATACGCCCAAATCTTGGTGCGGTTGGTGTCCGAGGTTCCGCTCTTCGAAAGCGTGATCTGGCCTGTGCTGGAGTAGGTTCCCGCGCGCATCCAAATGGTATCCCCGGCTGCCGCGGAGTTGTTTGCCTTCTGAACCGTGGCAAAGGGCGACGCCTGGGTCCCGGGATTCGAATCGCTGCCGGTCGGCGACACGTAGTATTCCGCCGCCGATGCATGCCCCCTCGCCAGGAAGACACAGAAAAAAACGACTCCAGCGGACAACAGGGCCAGTCCCTTCGAACTCTGCGGCTGCTTCGACATGCGTACTGATGCTTGCGTCAATACTTCTTTGTTTCTCATGGCGGTCCTTCCCACAGGGCACAGTGTACTCCTCACACCCTCGCCGAGCGAGGTGCTCTGGTCGGCAAATCTCTGCTGCGGCCGTCCGTGAACACCTCCGTGCCAGAGGACGCACCCCGAACCGCGCGGACGGGCCTTTCCAGACCTGTGTCCGAAGACATTACTGAGTCTTCCGTCAGCAAACTGCGGCGTGCTGAATATCACTGAGGTTTTCGTTGGCGCTGCTAGAGTTCACCCCAAAACGGGGTCCACGCCCCGCTGCCAGGAGCACCGGATGAGTCAATTCACGAGATATCGCGATCCATCGAATCCATGCGCTTCCGGGAAAGCGAGGAGCAGCCGCGGCAGGGCGCTTGCGGCGCTGGCCTGGGCGATCGCCGGGTGCGCCACAGCGGGCGGCGGGCCGATCGGCAACGACGAACAGCCCAGCGCGGCCGAGAAGCAGGCGATGACTTCCGTCGGAGGCAAGGCGAACGGGCAGATTGTCTGGTCCAGCTCACGTCTCGGCAACCACGATTTGTTCGTGATGAATACCGATGGCTCGAACGTTCACGCCATCACCAAGGGCGACGCGGTCGATTGGTTCCCGCGCTTCTCGCCTGACGGCGCGCACATCCTATTTACGCGCAGCAAAAAGGGCTGGGTCTACGAACGGGACGCGAACACTGACGGCAAGTGGGACATCTTCACCGTCACCCCCGACGGCAAGGAAGAAATCAAGGTGGTGGACAACGCAAGCTGGGGCGGCTGGATCACGCGTGACGAGATCGTCTACGTGCGCTCGACCGCGGTGTACCGCCGAGCCCTCGCCGGTGGCCAAGAAACCCTGCTCGTCGACAGCACCAAGGTGCCGGACCTCGACGGAGCGCTCCTGCAACAACCCGAAATGTCGAAGGACGGCCGGTACCTCGCCATCACGTTGCGCGGGTCCAAGCGCGAAACCGGGATCTGGGACCTCAAGAACAACATCTGGACCCGTACCGGCGAAGGCTGCCAGATCAACTGGACGCCGGCGGGCGACGAAATCTACTGGGTGCACCCCACCGGTAACGGCGGCAGCCGCGTGCTGCATCTGCCGGTCGCCAACGGCAAGCCGAGCAAGAGCGATGCCGATCTGGATGCCATCACCCTGATCGACCTTCCCGGCCGGCGCTCGCACGAGTACTTCCCGCAGCTCTCGGCGGACGGAAAGTGGCTGGTCTGGGCGGCCACGCAGCGCGGGCACGATCACGACATCGCCGACTACGAGATCTATCTGTGGGAGGTCGGGACGCCCGCCGACAGCGCGGTTCGGCTCACGTTCCACTCGGCAAATGACCGCTGGCCGGACATCTTCATCGGCGCGGCAGCCTCAGCCCTCTCGGGGCCCGCAGCGACGGAAGCTACGGCCAAAGTCAAGGGCCAGGAAGCGCCCGCACCATCGACTGATACGGCCGATGAGAAGTCCAGCAAGGGCAAGAAGAAGCACCGCTAGCAAAACTCCGCCATGCGGCCGAAGGTCTCAGCTCCAACCGACGGGCAGCGTTCCTCCCGGCCTGGGTTCGCAAACGTGACCCGCTCGCTCCTGGCGCCGCCGCGCATCGCCATCCTCGGTGCGGGTGGTTTCATCGGCTCTCATCTCGTGCCGGCGCTGGCGCTACGCCCGGGCGCGCGGATCGTGGCGATCGACGTCGCCTTCGACAAGCTGCCGTTCGGTCTTCCCGGGGTCGAGCGCGTTCAGGCCTCGATCAAGGATCGGGGGGTGCTCGACGCAATCACCGCGCGGGCTGACCTCGTCATTTCCCTGACGGCCCTGTGCAATCCGGCGCTGTACAACACCCGTCCGATCGAGGTGATCGACGCCAGCTACACCGATCTCGTACCGCTGGTCAAGCTGTGCGCCGAAAGAAGGCGTCGGCTCATTCACCTCTCTACCTGCGAGGTCTACGGCCGGCGTGCGCTGCGCGCGGACGGCCGCCCGTCGCGACGCATGGACGAGGACCGGACCGCGCTTTGCCTCGGTCCAGTCCATCGCGAACGCTGGACCTACGCCGCAGCCAAGCAACTCCTGGAGCGCGTGATCTGGGCGTATGGCCGGCATGACGGACTCGAGTTCACCGTGGTCAGGCCTTTCAACGTCATCGGCCCCCGCATGGACTTCATCCCCGGTGTGGATGGCCAAGGCATCCCGCGTGTGCTTGCCGCGTTCATGCACGCCCTGCTCGCGGGACAGGATCTTGTGCTGGTCGATGGTGGCCGCCAGCGGCGGTCCTTCCTCTACGTCGACGAATTCGTGAACGCGCTCCTGCACATCATCGACAGGCCCGAAGCCTGCCGGGGCCAAATCATCAACCTCGGCAACGACAAGAACGACGTCAGTATCCGCACGCTGGCGCGAAGCCTGGTATGCGCATTTCTCGCGCAAAGACCGAACGCCCGCGTGCCCCGTTTGCGCACGCAGACCGCTGCTGCGTTCTACGGCGAGGGCTACGACGATTCCATCGTGCGCATCCCCTCCATGGCCAAGGCTGTCCGCCTGCTCGGGTGGCGCCCGCACATGCCTCTCACTCAGATGCTGCCACCCATCGTGGCCGACTATCTGGCGCGCTATGAATCGCGGGTCGCGCGCGATCCCCGCGCCCGCGTCCTCGCACCGGGCTTGCCATGAAGCTGGTCGTCCTTGTCCCGGCGTACAACGCCGCTCGCCACCTGCCGGAGGTGATCGCGCGCATCGCCGCTGCTCGACCGCCCCATCTTTTTCGCATCGTTATCGTCGACGACGGCAGCACCGACGGCACCGCCGCCGTCGCGCAGGACCTGGCCCGTGCCGCGGGCGACATCGAGGTCGTGGTTCGACCGCGCAACGGCGGCTACGGCGCTGCCATGAAGAGCGGGCTTCAGGTCGCACGCACGCTGGACGCCGAGCGCGCGGCTTCTGTACACGCTGACGGCCAATACAGCCCTGAGGCGCTGACCGACCTGCTCGCCGCGCTCGATAGCCGCGGCCTCGATTTGCTGCAAGGCTCGCGCATCGCTGGCGGTCAGGCCCTCGCTGGCGGCATGCCGCTATACAAATACGCCGGAAATTGGGCGATGGGGAAACTCGAACGCTGGGTCTTCGGGCTGCCCATGACCGACCTGCACAGCGGCTATCTGGTCTACGGCCGGCGCGCCCTCGCCGAGATTCCGTTTTCGCGTCTGAGCGAGAGCTTCGACTTCGACATCGAGGTCATCGCGGCGGCGCGCGCGCGCGGACTCGCTGTCGGCGAAGCGCCCATCCCGACCCGATACGCCGACGAGATCTCCCACCTCAATCCCCTGACCTACGGGCTGCGCGTCCTGCGCGTCCTGTGGCGATTCAAACGAGGCGACTATGCTCCGTAGTACCATTCATCGAGGAGTTCTCCCCCTTATCGTCGCGGCGGCAGGTTGCGCGACGTCGGGCGTGCGCTTTCCCTGGCCTGCGCCGGCTCCCGCGGTCCCCGCAACCCGAACCGACGTCACCACCGCGAACCCGTCCTACCGGCGCATGGCTTCGCAGGTGCTGGTGCGACGGATAAGCCGCCCAACCCGCGCCAGCCTCGACTACGCCGCCTACCACGCCAACTTCATGAATGCGGATCCGCCTCCCGACCCGGCCATGGCCGGGGACAAGGGCAAGCGTCCCAGCACGACCAATCCCTTCGGCGGCATGCTGCTGGCCGATTCGCTCACCGGTTCCGTGGCGCGCACCGCGCTCAGCGCCGACGAGCGCGCGCACCCACTGGCGCTAGCGCCGTTGGTCGAACTTCTGGTGTCGAAAAAGGTTAGCAGCGCCGACCGCCTGGAAGACGTCGTGGCCCGCGTTCGCTCGGAGAACTGGGGTCTGGCCGGCGGACCGCAGATCGTGCGGCAGATTGCGACCGAGGCCTTCCTGCACGATCCCGGTTCAGGCCGCGCGGTCGAGATCTGGATCAAGATCGAGTTCGCGCCCTGGTTCACCGGCTTCTCCTCTTCGCCCGACGAAGACGGGGACGGTTTCCCCGAGATCTACGGCCGTGTCGCTGACAGCGCCCTCGGCCCCACCCAGGACATCGTCAGGTTCATCCGCACCGAGTACGAGGGACGCGTTTTCACGCCGGCGGAGGTCAGGGCCTGGGCCCATCAGCTCGCCTCGTACTGGTACCCCTCGTACAACACGGATCTCGTGACCGCGCCCGCCGCCTGGCCGGCCAATGACACCGAGCCCGCGATCCGGCAGGAACTGGGCAGCCTGAGCTTCGCAGCGCCGACGGTGGTCATGCGCGGCAAGCCGCTGGGCAAGCCCGCGTACAACGTGTTTCTCGTCGAGGCGGCCATGAGCCCAGGACCAGCACCGGTCCCGCAGGCGAGTGAAGGGACACCGGGCTTGAATCTTGCTCCCAGCGCCCCGTCGCCCAACACCGCGGCGGTGAAGAAGGCGGTCCTTGCTGAGCTGGCGGTGCACGGCAAGTCGTGGACGGCATGGACCGCCGAGGTCTCCGCGTTTCGGGCCGCGCTCAAGCAACGCCTGGACGCCATGCCGGCCGGGTCCAAGGCCCTGGCGGGCAGCGATGGGTTTCTCTTTTTCCGCAATTCCATCGCCTATGTGCTGGGCGGCGATTTGGCAAAACAGAGCGGCGATCGCAACCCGATCCCGGTCATCGTCGAGTGGAAGAAGCGGCTGGCCAAGCACGGTGTGGACTTCCTGTTCGTTCCCATTCCCACCAAGGAAGAGATTTTTCCCGACAAGACCGGCGCCGCGCCCGGCGATGCGGCTCTTGCGCCTTTCGCGGGCAAGGTCGTCAACCCCTTCGGGAGAAAGTTCCTGCTCGACCTCGCCGACAAGGGCGTCGAGACCCTGGATCTGCTGCCCGCGTTCCTCGCCGCGCGCAACGCGCGTGCCGGTGAGCCGCTCTATCAGGCGCAGGACACGCACTGGACTACCCGTGGCCTGGAACTGGCAGCGAAGACCGTCGCGGAACGCATCATACGCTTCCCTTGGTACAAGGACGTAGCCGCGCATCGCCAGGCGTACAAGACCAAGGACGAATCCTTCACCCGTCACGGCGACCTGCATTCGCGTCTGCCCGAGGCTGAGCGCGCGAAGTTCGCTCCCGAGACCTTGGTGGGCCATCAGGTCGCGAATGCCGACGGAACGCTGTACGAGGACGATCCTGATAGCCCGATCGTCATCCTGGGTGACAGCTTCACCGGGGTGTACGAGTTGATGGACTGCGAGCATGCTGGCGTCTCCGCCCATATCGCCAGGGAGATCGGCTACCCGGTCGATCTGGTGATGAGCTACGGCGGCGGACCCAATGTGCGCGAGAAGCTGCTCCGGCGCGGCGAGGACAAGCTTGCGACCAAGAAGCTCGTGATCTGGATGATGACCGCGCGCGATCTTTTCGACTACGCCGAGGGGTGGCAGCCCTTGGAAAAGAGATGAATACAAGAGCAGGTCTGCTCTGCGCGGTCGCCGCGGCTGCAATGGGCTGCACGCGAAGTGCGACCCTGCGTCCGCCGGGGCCGGTGGTGAGCACCCTGTTCGCTCTCGACGCCAATTTCGGCGCCGACGCGGACACCATCGCGCGCGCTTTCACCTCGCTGCAAGACATCGCCGCGGCCGTGGAGCAGCGCCATTGCCGCACCCGCGCGGACGTCGCCGACGACATCAACGCCGTGGTTTTTGGCGTGCTCGGGTTCCAGCGTGAGATCGAAAGTACGGCATCGCGCTTCTTCCAGTTGTCGTCTGTGCTGCGCGACCGCCGCGGCAGTTGTCTCGGTCTCGGCGCACTCTACCTGGCCATCGGCGAGCGCATCGGGATTCCGCTGGACGGCATCCTCTTGCCCGGGCACTTCTTCGTGCGCACGCGCGGGCCGGGCGGCCACAACCTGGAGTTGCTCCGTCAAGGAGAGGCCATGCCCGACGAGTGGTACAAGAAGAAGTACGGGCCTTGGCCCGAACCCAGATCCGCGTATTTCCGTCCCGTCACGGTGTCAGAGCTGGGTGCCATCCACTGGTACAACCGGGGCAACGACCTGCGCGTGGCCGGAGATCTCGGCGGCGCCGAGCAGGCCTACGCCCAGGCCGCGCAGGAATTCCCGGGGTTCGCCGAGGCGCACGCCAACTTGGGGGCAGCCCAGCAACGGCGCGGCGTCTTCGACGAGGCCGAGGTGTCCTACCGGGCGGCCGCCCGCGCCTGGCCGGACCTGCCCGGCTTGGCGCACAACCTGCAACTCCTGCAGGAACAGCAGGACGCGGCCCCGCCCAGGTAGCGGCGCTACTTGCCGTCGGCCAGGTCGGCTTTCAGGCAGAAGTAGCGCTTGCTCTTGCGGTCGCTGTCGAAGAACTCATCCACCACCGCACCTTTCCAGACGTCACGCATGCTCGCGGTCAGGGTCAGGCGATGAAGCGCCCCCACGTCGAAGCGCTTGAGCGAGCCGCCCACGACCTTCTTCATGTTGTCGTCGATCTCGGCACGCGCCCGGCGCGGCTTGTAGTGGGCGACCAGGATGGTTTGCTTGTCCATCGCGCCGCCCTCGACCCGGTACTGCATGACATAGGCGTAGTCGTAGAGATCGTCCGCGGGAAACTTGCCCGGGATGTTCACCAGCCGCGCGGTCACGTCGATGGTCGGTGTTGGCTCCTTGGTCTCAGCGACGAGCGGACCGAAAAGCAGCGCGAGGGCTGGCAAGAGCGAGCACATGGTGCGAAGTGTGAACATCCGGGAACTCCTACTTCGTCAGAGTATAGCGTTTTCGACCGGCGGCGCTGCTCGACGTGCGGCGGGGACAGCTTTGGTGTATGCCTGGTTCCGCTTTGCCGATGACCATTCTCATCACAGGCGCTGCTGGCGAAATCGGTTCGCGCATGGCCCGTTGGTTCCACCAGCAGGGCCATCGCGTGCACGCCCTGGTGCTGCCGGGAGACTCGCTGGTCAGCCGCCTGGGCGATGCGGCCGAGATCCACCATGGCGACGTCACCAAGCCCGCGACACTGGCCGGGGCGTTCGCGGGGGTCGATGTCGTCTATCATCTAGCCGCGGTCCTGTTGTGCGAGAAGGCCGAGCTGTTCCACGTCGTCAACGTCGAGGGCACGCGCAATGTGGTTGCGGCTGCCGAAGCGGCGGGGGTGGGACATCTCATCCACATTTCGTCGGCCTCGGTGGTCTATCCCCGGACCACGCACTACTCGCGCTCGAAACGGCAGGCCGAGGAGATCGTTCGCGTCTGCAAGGGCACGCACTTCACGCTGGTCCGGCCCACACTGGTCTACGATGGCGAGGGTGGCCTTGAGTTCAAAATGTACGCCGATTTCGTCAAACGCTACCCGGTAGTGCCCATGGTGGCCGGCGGCCAGGCACGCAAGAGCCCCGTCCACGTCGACGATCTTCTCTCCGGGCTGCTGGCCATGGCCGGCAATCCCGTTACTTTCGGCAAGACCTACAACCTCTCAGGCGGCGAAACAGTCACGCTGCGCGAACTGGCGCAGCTCATGCTGGCGAAGCAAGGGCTGGCAAAGCCGATGCTAGCCATCCCCGCAAGCCTGTGCCGGATCGCCGCCCACGTTTGGGGCGCCCTCAATCGCCGGCCCATGCTCATGGAACACACCATCGCCGGCTTGACCCAACACGCGGATCTCGATCATTCCGCGGCGACGCAAGATCTCGGCTACCATCCCATAGGCGTTCGCGAGGGGATTCTTCACTAGCGCGCCCTACTCGTCGAGCGCGATCTTGGCCCAACCCTTCATGCCGAAGCGCAGGTCGCGCTCGGCGAAGGCCCAGATCACGATGCGCTTGCCCCGCAAAATCTCCAGGTTGCGCGCCAGTTCCTGGCGCACCAGGGTCGACGCGCCGCCGTCGTTCACGATGGACGCAAGCGGCGTGTGCAGCTCGAATGCGAGGTTGGCGATGAGCCCGGCCGCCTCCGGTTCGTCAGTCTGGTAGATGCGCGAGAAACTGTCGCCCAAGAGCAGGATGCGCGAGTCGTCGCTGTCCGCGTACGGCTCGCCAGCCTCGTCGAGCACGCGATAGGCCGCCGTCATTTCAGGCGGGAACGCGCGGGCCTCGCCCGGCAGGCGGCTCATGCGTGGGATGTCGGGCCGCCGGGAAACGGTCACGACCTCCCGTCGGTAGTTGCGCCTGGGCAAGAGCTCGTCCACGCCCACCACGGCGCGCACGCGCTCAGCCAGCAGCGTCGCCGCGAAACGAACCCCGTCGCCCGTCCAGTGGGTGTCGGCGGCGAGATACAGCCTGGGCCGGTCGAAGCGATCCCGCTGCTCGCGCACCAAGGGCGTGAAAAGATCGAACACATCGATGCCCTGCCCGCGCAGCTCGTCCATGAAGCGCCGTGTGTTCACTGACAGGTCGAGGTTGGGCGTAAGTCCGCGCCGCAGGCGCTCGGGCGCGATGGACGGCTTCGACGGCACGGGCACGACCAGCAGGGCGATGCCGCGACGACGAAGCTGAGCGGCGAAGTCGGCGATGGTTGCGGCCGGATCTTCACCAGGGTTCTCGGACTTGAGGTTCTTGAAGTAGCCTTCGCCCAGGTAGCGGATGTTCGGCCCGTAGTAGGCCCAGCCGTCCGCGGCGGCCACGGCCTTGTCGCCCAGATCCCGCATCAGCAACCAGCGCAACTGGCGATAGGCCGGCCGGAGCCAATCGGCGACCTTGCAAGATTCCTCCAGGTCCTTCTCGAAGCTGCGCAGGTTGGCCTCGCTCGGGACCTTTCTGAACACGCCGAGCACGCGCAGGGATTCTCCTTCGACCGCCTTCTCCCAAACACCTTGAAACAACGGAACCGCGAAAATGATCCCGAGGAAGATGAAGGCGAAAGTCTTGCAGCAGGCGCGCGACATGATCAGAACCGGAAGTAGAGGAAGGGGTTGAAGCTTTGTGTGTACATGGCGGCCAGACCGAGCACGAACAGCGGCACCAGCCAGGCCAGCTTGGGCCAGCTCACGTCGCGGGCCAGATCCCAGGCCTGCGTCTTGCGTGTGACCACGAAGGCGCAGATTCCCATCATCATCACGTGGTTCAGGGAGAAGACCTCGCCGCGCACGAGCTGGCCGTGCGGCAGCGCCGCCCCCAGGCCGAACAGGGCCCGCAGGTACGCAGTAGTGGCGGCCCAGTTCTCGGCCCGGAACGGCACCCACGCCAGCAGCACCAGCGCAAAGGTAACCACCATCTGCAATGGCCGCGGCAGGAACGACCACAGGCCACCGTCGCGTTTGGCAAAGCCCCGTTCCAGCGCCAGCCAGAACCCGTGGTACGCGCCCCATAGCACGAACTTCCACGAGGCCCCGTGCCACAGACCGCCGATGAGCATGACCAGCCAGAGATTGATCATCGAACGGCGCGCGCCGTAGCGGTTACCACCCAGCGGGAAATACAGATAGTCGCGCAGGAAACTGGACAGCGACATGTGCCAGCGCTGCCAGAATTCGGTGAGGCTGCGCGACAGGTACGGTGAATTGAAGTTGCGCGGGATCTCGAAACCGACCATGCGGCCGAGTCCGACCGCGATGTCCGAGTATCCAGAGAAGTCGAAGTAGATCTGCCCGGCGTAGGCGGTCAGCCCCCACCAAGCCGTCAGCGCGTCGGGCGAGTCGGCAGCGAACACGACGTCCGCGATACGCCCCATGGCATTGGCCAGCAGGATCTTCTTGCCGAAACCGAGAATGAAGAGAACCACGCCCGAGGCGAAGCGCTCATAGGTGTGCCGACGGTGGCCGAACTGATCGGCGATGGTGTTGTAGCGAACGATCGGCCCCGCGATGAGGTGGGGGAACAGGGCGACAAAGCAGGTGAAGTCGCTCAATCGGCGCGCCGGGGGCGCGGTCCCGCGATACACGTCCACCGTGTAGCTGATGGTCTGGAACGTGTAGAACGAGATGCCGATGGGCAGCGTGATCTGCATGATGCGAAAGCCCTGCTGCCCCAGCAGGTGCAAGAGCACATTGGCGTTCTCCTGCGCAAACACGCCGTACTTGAAATAGCCCAAGAGCAGCAGGTTGTTGATCACCGCCACCGCCAGCGTGCCCTTGCGCAGCCGCTGCGACGAACCGGGCGCCGCGATGATGCGAGCGGCGTAGTAGTCGCACACCGTCGAGTACATCATCAGCAGCACGAACCACGGCTTGTGCCAGCCGTAGAAGACGTACGCCGCGAGGGTGAGCAGCGCATTCCGGTGGCGGAACGGCAGCGCGTAGTACAGCAGCAGTACCAGCGGCAGGAAGTAGAAGATAAAGATGTTGGAGGTAAAAACCATCTCGCCCTAGCGGCGAACTTGCATGCGGCCTAGCAGGCGCTCGGACTCGGTCAGCAGCGACTTCATCTGCCCCGGCACGCGCAGGGCCTTGTCGACCAGCGAGCTCGACATGAGCACGCCGTCGGAGGCCCGGTGTACGTCGGTCCGGAACAGGAAATGCCCCACGGTGCGCACACGGGACGGCGCGGATGCGGCCGGCGCACAGAAGCGCGCCTGCACGCGGATGTGCAGCTTCTCTTCTCGCGAGGCATTGGCGAAGTAGTAGAGGCGGCGGTGCTGCGTGGCTAAGCAGGCGACCAGAGGCTCGGACAGCGGGGCCAACAAGCGCTCGCGCAGGAAGCGCCGCTCGCCCGAAGCCATGATGGCAGGGATGCGGGCGCAGTACACGACATCCGCCGTATTGATGTCGCTTTCCGGCTGAATCGCGTAGTCGAAGGGAAGGGGTTGCAAATCGTGGGGCAGTTCCACACCGCCCGGCCAGTCCGGGAAACCGTCTATCGCCCCGGAGCGTTCGACCGCGAGGTGTTCGGTGATCCCGGCCGGCATGGCGGGCAGTTCGGACAGGGGCCGTTCCAGGAACGCCTCGGGCGCTTCCAGCTTGGCCAAACCTCCCCCGCCGGCACACGAGATGAATCCGTGCGTGAGATAAGCCCATGGCCTGCGGCCCTGCGCAAGGTCGTCGCGAGCGCGAACCGTCTGCAATTCCTCCTCGGGAATGGGCTCTCTGTCGAACACAAAGATGCCTTCCACAAGCTTGTGGCCGAATACCCCGGTACGCTGGCGGAAGCAGAGGTCGTCGCCCTCGTCGAATTCGTCCCAGCTGCGGCCAGCAGGCAGGCCCAGCTCGACGCTGATCATCGAGATGTGCAGGCGCTCGCCGGCATCGTTCAGGACGGCGTTCTCGGGCTGCGCAGCCAGAGCTGCCACGGCCTGCCACTGGAAGGCGCCCAGTTGTTTGACGATGGGTTCCTCGGCCAGCCCGCCGGGCGCGAGGTGCGGCATACCGATGTGCAACCCAAACTCGCGCCAGGTGGTTTCAGTCATTTCGCTGAACCACTGGCGCGGCTTTCGATCTCTCTTGCCAGCGCCTCGATGGTGCACAGCCTGCCGACGATGTCCATTTCGCCGATGCGCACACCGTACCGGCGCTCAATGTCGGCCAGCAATTCGGTGGCGCTCAGTGAGTCGATGTAGCCGCTGTCGAGCAGGGGCGCGCGGAGGTCGAGACTCTCGGGCGGGACGTGGTCGCGCGAGATGCGCGATACCGTCGCCCGCAACATGTCCAGCACGGCGCCGGAGGCGGGCGCCTCCGCCGCGACTGGTGACGCAGCACCAAAATCGGACTTGGCAGGACTCTTTTTGCTGAAGAACCACATGGTGAGCAAGCCGACCGAACGGATGATGCTATGTTTGCTATCGTTCCGTCAATCGTCACCAGCAATTTGTCGCCAGCAATTCTGCTGGGCCGCGCCTTGCAGGGCGCGCCCATGGACGCGAACACGCCGCTCATCTCCTCGGGGCTCAAGTGACTACTGGCGCCGGATGCGCTCGGCGATCGATCGCGCCTCGGAATCGTAGGGATCGATGGCGAGCGCGCGGCGCAGCCATTCCCCTGCCCTACTTGGCTGGTTCTCAGCGGACGCGATCTCGGCGAGCAGGCCCAGGCTGCGTACGTCACGCGGGTCCTGCAAAAGCAGGATGCGAGCCAGCGCCTCGGCGGCCCCAAGCTCTCCGGCGGCAAAGTGCGCGCGCGCGCGAAGCTGCGCGGCCGGCCGCGAGTCCAGAGTCGCCAGCACGTACTGGGCCTCGCGAGATTGTCCGAGTACGACGAGCAGGCGCGCTAGGTGAAGACGTGCCGCATCGAGAAGCTCCCTGTTGCCGGCAAACCGCGCGGCAAGTTCATCCAGGATGGCGTCGACGGTTGCGCGCTCGCCGAGCGCAAGTCCAGGGCCTTCGCGCAGAAAGAGCACCTCGTAGCCGTCGGTGTACGTGAGTCGCCAGTGGGCGGAGCCGGCGAGATGCCAGATGAGACCGAGGTAGCGATCAGGGTAGGCCGTGGTCAACACGACCGCACCGAAGTTCTCCCGGGCGGCAAGGTCGTCGAAGCGAGTTGGATCGTCGAAGAGCGCGAGGTAGTCGGCGTACTCCTGCGCGGTGTGGAGCACGAGGCGCGTGTCGATGTAAGGCCGCAGGGACGGAACCGCGAAGCTGAGGTATCCACCATGTTGGTCGGCGGCGAACACCGGACCCGCCGCGCGCATCCCGGCCAGCCGACGCGCTGACTCGACGGGAAAATGGAACGGCGTCGGACTGCCGGGGGCAGGCTCGCGGCTGTGCATTAGGCCGGCAAGCACTAGTTCGCCGCCCAGGAGCGTCGCGAGCACTGCAGTCCTGACGGTAACATGGGAACCCTGAAAGGGTTCCCAATCCCTCCCGCGATGGTGCGCCGCCAGCGACGAGGGCGCGCGCGAAGCGCGCGGGGCGGGCAGGGTGGCCGGCTGTCCCGAAGCTCCCGCAGGGGGAGCTGGCGGGCTCCCCACGCGACTACGCCGCCGGGCCGCGGCGCGCGACGTATTCAGCCGCGGGCCGGACGCGAGGGCAATCGCGGCAAGAGGCGCGGCCACCCAGTAGAAGAGAGGCAGATTTCGGTTGGCCATCAGGGCCAGCCCAAGAAAGGCGGCAATCGCCAGCAGGTGAGCCAGGTGGAAGCGCGGGCGTGCGAGCGCAATGGCGGCGGCTAGGAGCGCAAGAACCCATTTGAAATGCCAGACCAGCTCGGGCGCAGTTCGCTCCAGGACAAAGGGCGGGATGTTCTCCGCCACCTCGCTGCTGAAGACGCTCGCGTGGCCCTGGCTGATGCGGCCGAGCAGGCGCAAGGGCAGCACCACCGCATCGAGACCGTAGGGAGTGACGAACGAGGCCAGCACGCACAGACCAGACACGATCGCGAGCGGACGAACCGAGGACGCATTCTCGCTGGCGAAGGGCCAGTGGCGAATACGGACCGTCGAGAGCCAGGCTCCGGCGAGGTACATGGCCACCAGCAAGGGGCCGAGCGGGGCCAGCCCCTGGCAGTTGCACCACACAATCTGCACGAGCGGCAGCACGACCCACGCCCATCTCGCACGTGCCGGTTGCGTGCGTAGCCGTTCCAGGGCCAAGAGAAAGACCGACAGAAAAACCAACGTGACGATGAGCGGACGCATCGGCACGAGATGGCGATCGAGGATCAGTCCGCCCAGCACCGCGATCGCGCACACGCCCCGGGCAAGAGCACCGCCCGATTGCTCCGCCGCCCGCACCAGGATCGTCGCGCCGCCAGCGACCAGCGCCGCCTTGGCGATGGCCAGCCCTGTGAAACCGGAGAGTGCGTAGAGGGCATAGGCGCCAACCTGGAACAGCCAGTGCACGTCCACCCAGGGCCGGCCCGCCGCGCTCAGCGTGAAGGGATCGAGGCGCAACAGGGCCCGCTCATGCAAGATCTCGCGCCCGGCAGCCAGGTGCCAATAGATGTCTCCGTCGGAGATCGGGCCCAGCGAAACCACGAAGGCCCCCACGGCCACCGCTGAGAAGAGCAGCAGTCTTGCCGCCAACTGCCAGCCGGTCACCGTCGCCTGGTGAGAATCAGAGTCGGCCGGACCGGCGGACATTCAACAAACCCGCGACAACGAACCCGAGACTACTTCCAGGGGAACCAGTTGTTGGACTGCATGAGTGAGATCACACGTCCTGCCCAGTCTTTGTGGCCCTGCAAGTCGAAGTGGTGGTTGTCCTGCATTTCGATGCCGTCGGTGGGAACCAGCACCAGATTCGAAATCAAGCCCGGAAGCTGGTTGATGAGCGGCACCATGACGGTGCCATATGCGCCCGTAATGGCGTACTGGCCCGTCGCGTTCTGCTCGTAGTTGCAGAAGAGAACCGGGAGATTGGGCTCACCAAGGTCGGAACGAATGTCGGAAACCAGCTGGGCTACGCGGGACGGGAAGCCGGGGACCAAATTGGACGCCAGGTGTTCGCCGTCGGTCACCCCCAGCATGATGACGATCGCCCCAAAGGTGACGTTCCCCTTGAGCTGGCCTGCCCAGCCCATGAAGATCGGGTAGTAGGACCCAGACTTCTGGTAGTCCACGGTGGTCGCTGAGCCCTGGCCATAGCCGACCGAGATGAACTGGACATCGCTGGTAGCTGCGACCGCACTTTGGGCAGAATGCAATATTGCCATGCCCGGCCCGGCAGAGGTGTATCCGGCCTGGGGCGCCGTCGGTTCCTTGGCAAGAGTGAAGCTGGCCTTGTAGCTCCAGAGTCCGTCCACGGTGTTGAAGAAATAGGAATTCAGGCTGGTCGGCGTGGTGGCGGCCCCGCGCATGTTCGAATGGCCGAAGTGGATGAAGACGACGGCCTTGTCCCTGGGCACGAATTTGCCGTTGATGGTCACGCCAGCGCCGCTCGCGCCTGTGCTTCCAGCGCTTCCGCCCGTGCTGGCCCCACCCGTTCCCGTGGACTTGCCGGCGGTGCCGCTCACGCCGCCGCTGGTGGTGGTTTGTCCACCGCTGCTTGCTGTTCGACCACCAGTCGCCGCTGTCTGCCCGCCGCTGGCCGTGGTCTGCCCGCCGCTGCTTGCTGTTCGACCACCAGTCGCCGCCGTCTGCCCGCCGCTGGCCGTGGTCTGCCCGCCGCTGGCCGCGGTTTGCCCACCGCTGCCTGCCGTTCGGCCACCACTTGCCGTGGTCTGCCCGCCGCTGGCCGCGGTTTGCCCGCCGGTTGCCATCGTCTGCCCGCCAGTTGCCATCGTCTGCCCGCCGCTGGCCGTCGTCTGTCCGCCACTTTCTGTCGTCTGCCCGCCGCTGGCCGTCGTCTGTCCGCCACTTTCTGTCGTCTGCCCGCCAGTCGCCGTGGTCTGCCCGCCAGTTACCTGGGACTGCCCACCTGACCCGGTCCCGCCGCCTGATCCACCAGACTCGCGCTGGAGACCGCAAGCAAGCCCCACGAGAGCGGCCAGGACAAGGCCGCCGGCGCCGAGATGCGTGAGCAGTCTGCTAGGACCTCCGTGAAAAGCGCCCGTGTTGGTCATTTTTTCTGCCGCGTCTATTCAGCTACCAATAGGAGTTCGGGGCTCCCACAGCCAAGAATTGCTCAAAAAACTTCATCACCCGGGCTCGTCAAAACGGTGCTGCCGCAATTCCGAACGAAAGCGTCCAGGGCAGAAACCTCCATGCGGATCGAGGGTTTCCATTATCATCCTGTGTGATGCCGTCGTACCCGTACGGGAAAGATGCGGCGACAAGCAAGGCGATCCAGGGGGTAGACCACTCGAGCGAAAGGTTCGCGGCCATGCTTACGAGTGGCGTCGTTTGTGTCGCGCCCTTATCCCTGTCGTGACCCGTGAATCCGGTCAGGGAAAGTCCGCAAGCCGGCACGAACGGTCCCAGAAAATAGCCTGCGTATCCGTAAAGGGTGCCACTGGGCGCACGATAGTCATCCAACTTGTTTTTTCCACCACGCCAGGCCGCAGCGCCCCCAAAAACCATCAGTCCCCACATCTGGTCCAGGGTTTGATCCAGGATGAGCGAGCCCGTCACCTCCCCGAATCCGATCTGCTGACTCAGATTGAGATAGTCGGGCGTTCCTGAGGCGTTGTAGTGCGCATCGTAGGTACCGGTGGGAATTCCGAGAATGCCAGTCACTAGCAAGGAGTTGGTTCGCCCCAGTTTGCGCGTTGCGAGAATGCTGATGTCGCCAAGGCCGCTATTGCTGTAGTCAACGGCAGCCACCCCAGTTCCGCCAACTTTCTTTGGATCCACGAGGTACTTGTACACGAGTGGCAGGTTGACCCCGACGTTCCATTTCTGGCCGATGTCGGCCGTAATCAGGGTGTTGAAGAAGAGATTGTACTCAGGGTAGCCGGGATCGCCGAGCTTGGTGTAGGTCACCTGTTCCTGCACGTTGAACAGACCCCCGGTGACATTGCGGCCGATCCATTTGAGGCCCACGCTGGAGCCTCCGCCCGAACCAGCGCCACAGCCGCCCACGGTCTGCCAGCTTGCCACGAGACCGCTCGGCTCCTCGACGCGCACCACGAGCGAAGGATCAGTGGTCAACGGGAAGTCGGCACCGCACGGAGCTGCCGACTGCGTGCTCGAATTCTCCATGGCGCCAAGCCCGTCGAGCGCGTGTAAGACCCGCGAGGCTTCCAACCTTTGCAAGACGGATGCACCAAGAGCGATCGAAAAAAGGGCGAGGGCAACGAAGGTGGAGAGCCGAAGGTGCTTCATTCGAGGCCGCTGCACAACCGGGTTCAGAGTGCGAGACTAGCACGTTCCATCTGCGCCGGATGGACTAGCGTGCGGGCGAGCCCGCGGGCGGCGCGGCGGCCGAATTGCCCGCATTGTAGGGGGTCCCGAAGGGTACCGGAGCTGGAGCCGGTGGGGCTGCTGGGACACTGGGTTTGGCAGGGCCGCCGGCAGCTGGAACGGGAGAAACGGCGACGGGCGCCAGCGGCGCGGCGTTGCTTGGCGGCGGACCAGGAACCGGAGCGGGAGGTAGCGCGGGCGCTGGCGCCGACGGTGGCGGCGTCGGCCCCAACGCCGGGTAGGCGACTTCAGCAGGACGCGGCAGGGCCACGGGTGCGGGTGGTGGAGTCACGACCGGCGGGCCAGGAAGCGGCGACGCGACTGCAGGCGGAGTCAACGGCGGCAAGGGCACAAACTGAACCGCCGATTTTTGAAAGATGGGAATCAGAAGGGAGTTGCGTTTGCTGTCGAGGCCGATGTCGGCCGGTGAGGGAATTCCCGATATGACTTCCTTGAATTCACCGCGGGGAAAACCACGATAGATGGCGGAGGCCTCCCAGCTGGAAATGAGGAATGAGCCGTCGCCGAGCTTCACTATCCCATCGAGTCCGCCCTTGGGCAGCCTGGTGGCCGGTCCCGTACCCCCCTGTTGGTCGACATGGAACAAGTGGTTCGCGCCCAGAGCAACGACCCACACCCCGTCATCGTCCGCGAGCAAGCCGCTCGGCCAGTGCAAGGCTTCGTCACTGATGAGGACGGCCGCCGAGCCTTTCTTCACGTTGATCGCGTAGATCGCATCCTTGCCGGTACCGGCAAAACTCCCGGCCTTGAAAGTGACCGCACTGTCGGAAACGTAAAGCGTCTTGCCATCAGGCGACGCCGAGAGATCGTTGAGAAAAACCGAATTCGGTACTGTGATCACGCCTTTGGCTTTGCCGCTCTTGCGGTCGAACTTGCGCACGACATTGAGATCCGCGACGTAGAGAATGTCGCCGATGATGGCCAGTCCCTTGGGCGAGTTCAGCTCGCTGGCCTTCTTGCTACCGTCGACGAACTTGAGCGCGATGACCTTGCCGTCAGGGCCAATCTTCGAAAGGAAACCGTTCCTGTTCGGAATGGCGGAATCGCCGTTGATGTTGCTCACGAAATACACATCTTGGCCCGCATCCCAAAGCACGGACTTGGGCATCTGCAGACCGGCATCCCTGACCACAATCGTGGCCGGTCCGGGCGGTGGCGGGGGCGGCAGGGGCGCGACCGATTCGGGGGCCCGCCGGGCCAGCGCAACCCGTGGTGGCGGAGCTGCGTTCGGGCACACCGGCGCAGGGGCTGGGTGGAGGCAACATCCGGCTGCGAGGATCGCAACACTCGTACCTAGTACAACGGGGATACAGCGCCTCGAACGATCCATTTCTTCACCTCTTGTGCTTGCGGTTCACGCGTAGATAACTGTGGTGCGTGGCCGCAGACTAGACCGAAAGCCTACGAACCCACAACCCGCCTGCGCAGGAAAACATTCTGAGGCTTCGAACTGCCCCGTCCACGGGCGACTCGGGCCATCCCGCGGTGCCAGGGAGACCGAGGTGTTTCCCTGGTTGACTCAGGACAGCAGCTCCTGCAAAGAATGCCTGAGCCATCTCCCCCAGTCCGAGCCACTATAGCCTACAGCCGTCTGCTGTGCTGGGAGTACCAGACTCTCCCTCCCGTCCGCCGCGCAGCACTCGGTTTCGCCTGCCCGCACAGAAGGAGCCTCTGATGAAATCCATCGCACGCCCGTCCAGAAGTGATCAGCATCACTCCCTGTTCGTCTGGCTCGTCGCCGGCCTGGGCCTGTTCGCTGCCGAGAATGTGCTGGCAGCGGAATACTATGTGTCCCCCACGGGCAGCGATACGAATCCCGGGACTCAGGCTGCGCCCTTCGCGAGCGTCCAGAAGGCAAACAACTCTGCCGCGGCGGGGGATACCATCTGGATGCGCGCGGGAACGTACTACAGCACGGCCCAGATCAATCTCTCGAAGAGCGGAACATCGGATACCAACCGCACCAAGATTTGGGCGTATCCGGGCGAGGTGCCTCTTCTCGACTGCTCGCAGTACCAGACGACCACTCCGATGGCCAACACGCCAGCCATCCTCGTGACCGGGAGCTATATGCATCTCAAGGGACTTGAGATCGCCAACAGTAAAGTCGGGGCCAGCGGCAACCACTCCTATTCCACGGTGCAAACCAAGGGCGCGAGCTATGACACCTTCGAGCTGCTCAACCTGCACCATGGCTTCGGGGCGGGGCTGTTCATCGACGATACCAAGGGCGGTGGAGGGCACCTCATCCTCAACTGCGATTCGCACGACAACTACGACATCAACGGCAGCCAAGGGGACGGGCAAAATGCCGACGGCTTTGGCCACCATTACCAAGAAAGCGGCGCCACCTCGACCTTTAGGGGCTGCCGTTCGTGGTGGAACTCCGACGACGGCTACGACTTTATCTACCAAGACGTGCCGCTCATCGTCGAGAATTGCTGGGCCATGGGCATGGGCCACCCCGTCTACGGCACCGCCAGTCCCGCGGACGGAAACGGCAATGGCTTCAAGATGGGCGGCAACGTGACCAACACTCGCCACATGATCCGCAACTGTGTCGCCTGGAAGAACAAGGACAGCGGCTTCTATTCCAATCACTCGACAGGTGGACACACCTGGTACAACAACACGGCCTTTCAAAACGGCACGGATTTCAACATGCTGTCCGGCCCCAGCGCCGCGCCCATCCAGCTCACGGGGGCGCTGGCCCATATTCTGCGCAACAACATCAGCTATACCAACAAGACCGCCAACATGGGCGGGGTCGACACGCAATTCAACACCTGGGATCTCAATATCACGCCTAAAGCCACTGATTTTCTCAGCATCACGGATCCGACCGTCTCAGGTACGGGTCAGGCGATAGAGGCAAGTTCACCGGCGTTGGGACCGCGCAAGGCGGATGGCAGCTTGCCCGATGTTGACTTCCTGAAACTGGCTGCTGGCAGCCAAATGATCGACAAGGGCACCAATGTCAATCTTCCCTTTGTGGGCGCTGCCCCAGATTTGGGCGCCTACGAATATGGAGCTACTGGCGGCACGTCGGGAACTGCCGGTGCTACGGGAACCGGCGGTACACCGGGAACCGGGGGTGCACCGGGGACCGGCGGGGCCACGGGAAGCGGAGGTAGGAGCGGGACCGGCGGGGCCACAGCAAGCGCCGGGGCTACGGCAACCGGCGGCAAAGGCGGAGCCGGGGGCACGCCAATTGGTGGGGGAATCGGCACAGGCGGCACGCCAATTGCCGGTACGCCGGCAACTGGCGGAACTACGGCAATTGGTGGAACGCCGGTAACTGGCGGAACTACGGCGACCGGTGGCAAAACTGGCGGCAGTGCAACAGGTGGCCTGGCTGACACGGGAGGCGCTAGCGAAACCGGGGGCAGCCCTGTGGTAACTGGCGGGAGCATCGCCCTCGGTGGAACACCCGGGACGGGCGGACTGTCGGCAAACGGCGGCGTTCCGGCCACTGCTGGGGTCGCAGCTGGAGGGACTCCAGCCCCAGGCGGAACTTCGGGAATCGTCGCAACGGGTGGCACGACAAGTGCGACCGCCAGCACCGCCCAGGCAAGCAGCGGCGGGTGCTCCTGCCGCATCGCCGGAGCCCAGACAAGGGACCATGGCGTTCTTGCCCTACTCGGGCTCATCATGGTCGTGCTTCGGATTCGAAGAAGGCGCTGAGATATCGCGGCTGCTGGCCAGGCCGATACTCGTTTGTGGTCGATGTCTGGACCGTCTTAACCGCCTTTCAGTCGCACTTCCCGACAGTCCCGCCTTTCAGAGGGCGTCTGAAAAGCTATCTTGGGCGTTCACCCGGCGCGAAACCGGCCGCATCCAGCACCCGACGATTGTGTAGATATCCTCACCCCCAGCCCCCATAGGCGTTAGGCAGCGGAATTGCGCCGGAAGAACTGGGGTAGACCACCCTCTCCCTTTGGGAGAGGGCAAGGGTACTGCATTTGCATGTCGAATCGAGCCGCGGGCGCAATCACCACAATTTGGTGACTTCAGCGTCCGGCTCACAGGAAGTTTCGCCCTCACCCCCAGGCCCCTCTCCCGAAAGGGAGAGGGTCGACCCATCGAAGGCTTGTGTCCTCGAATCACGAATGGCCACTTCATTCCGCCGTTGATCCGCTTAACGCCTGTGCCCCCAGCCCCTCTCCAGGACAGGAGAGGGGAGCCGGAAACATCAATCACCGCCCCGCATCTTCCGACTCCCCTCTCCGTTGCGGAGAGGGGCTGGGGGGTGAGGTTGCAATTCTCCGGTCGTCGCTGTTGCCCCTGCCTTCCCTTTCCAGTCTTTGTCCGTCGCCTTTGCCCCCCACGATCATTTGCTTGGCACATCACGCGGCCAATCCGGACATGCTCTGAGCCTTTTCAGACGCCCTTTTAGAGCAGCTTCTCCGCCTGGGGTTGCGCCGTCTGGCTGCCGCAGCCACAAAGGCAGCCAACAACAGCAACCCCGCTCTGTGATCGTTGTTGGCATTGCCCACACCGCACGAACAACCGGACGACCGTGTCCCGCCTCGCCCCGCGGCGACAGAGGATCCATTTTGACTGCTTGCAACTGTTCCCCCTGTCCCCGTAATCCCGCCGCCCGCATTGCTTCCGCCGACACCAGTGACTCCACCTTGAGCCATCGTTCCACTTGTCCCTCCACCAGCACCGCTGCCGTTCGTTCCACCAGAGGCGCTGGCGCCGCCGTTGCCAATCGCTCCACCCGGGCTGCTGGTGGAACCACCGGCAGCTGTCGCACCACCTGCGCCACTGCCGCCGCTGGCAGCGATTACGCCTCCAACCATGCTTGCACTCGTGCCGCTCGCGCCCCCGCTGCGCATCGTACCAGCCGCGCCGCTGGCGCCGCCGCTGCTCATTGTTCCACCCGGGCCACCACCGCCGCCGCTCCCCGTGATTCCGCCTCCACCCGTGCTGCTGGCGCCGCCGCTGCCACCCACGCTTCCACCCGGGCCGGTCGCGCCGCCGCTGCCCGCTGTTCCGCCAGCACCCGCGCTTCCACCTGTACAGCTCGCGACGGTTGTCGTGAGCGTGAGCGTGGCCGGCGCCAAGGTGCCACTGCTCACTGTCAGACCAATTGTCCCAGGGGTCGTCGTCGATTGAATGACGATAAGCACCCTACCGTGATACAGCTTCCTGCTGGTTGCTTTGAAAGGCTCGCTGCTCGACCAGTCTCCGCTTGCGATTCCCAGGCTCCGTCCCGCACCGGTCAGCGTGAACTGGACCGTGTCGGTGGCGGCATATATGAAGTTGTTGGTTGCGTCCACGAGATTGACCTCGATGTTGGACACGTCATCTCCGTCGGCGCATAGAGCCGTCTTGTCAGGTTTCAGCAATACCTTCGTGGCAGCCCCAGCCGTATTGATGCTGTCAACCGCAACCTGCACGCCACCCTTCATTCCCACTGCCTTGATGGTTCCTGACGTCCACGGGACGCTTGGCCACACCATGATCATGTTGGGAAAATCAGTCAGGTTCTTGCTTCCGATCTTGGTCGAGTTCACATAGAGATCCACACTGTCGCAATTGGTGTAGGTGGTCACGTCGACCGCACCCGACTGGTTCCAATCCTCAGCCAGAGGAGGCATGGTGCGCCCACTGCCCGAGCCGTTCCCGACCGTCACATGCACCATCGGAGCATCAGTCCATTGGCTCTGCTGATAATAGAAATATGATTTTCGAAACATGCAGTTGTCGAGATAGCCGTAGGCCGATCCTAGCGGCGCCTGTTCGCCGAGATAGTCCCATGCGGTCCAGATATGATGGCCGACGACGTAGGGCGTGTTCTTGACTGAGAACCAGGTGGGCATGAGGCTGCCTGGAATCGTATAGGGGTCGTTCTCGGTTCCCATGATGAGAACGTTCGAGTCGAGCGAATGAATCTGCGAGTAGATCGAGTCTCCGTAGTTGATGCCGGCAAAGTCGTCCTGAATCTTGGCCAGGTTCACGTAGCCAGCCGGATCCTGCACGTTGCAGGCGTGAAGCACAGGTCGCGATGAGCCTTTGTCAAGGGCATGGACGTAGGGAACGAGTTGCCCCATGGTGGTGGTTATGTAGGCAGGAATTGTGCCTCCATAGTAGACCTCATTGCCCATACTCCACATCACCACAGAGGGATGGTTCCGATCCCGCTCGATGAACAGCTTGACGTCATTCTGCCAATTGGCATCCCAGTTCTCATAGGTCACGCCACCAGCCGAAGCTGGCTGGGACCATTTATCGGTGAACTCATCCAGCACAAGCATTCCCTGCTCGTCGCAAATATCGTAGAATTCCGGGCTATACGGATTGTGAGAGGTCCGGATGGAACTGGCCCCTGAGGCCTTTACTTCCTTGATGGCGCGCTCCCACATGCTGTCAGCCACTGCGGCACCTGCCGGCACCAGGGTGTGATGGATACACACGCCTTTCATCTTGGTCGACACGCCGTTTATCGTAAGACCTGTTCCTGGCGTGTACTTGAGCTCGCGAATACCAAATGGGGTCACGTAGTCGTCAGCAAGCGACGCATTGTTGAGGAGCTGCGAATAGGCGTAGTAGCGCACGGGTGTTGATGGCGACCACAGCGTCACTGACGAAAGCGTCACGTTCTGCGTGTACGTGCCGGTGCTGCTCGCGGCAACCGTGACCGGCGTGGAGGCATTGCTGAGCTCGCTGCCCGCCTCGTCGTAGATGACGGTCTCCAGAGTGCGCGTCTGGGCTGTCGTCAACTCGTTGACCACGTCGATTTGGACGCTGACCTGAGATTGCGCAGTCGAGACGGTCGGAGTGGTGACGGCAGTTCCCCAGTTCCGGATATACACCTTGTCCGTCGCGATCAGCCAGACGTGGCGATAGATGCCTGTTCCCGAATACCAGCGGGAATTCCTGACCGTGAGATTGTCGACAAAGACAGCGAGCACATTGTCGCCGGTTGCGTTCAGGTAGGGCGTCAGATCGCAGGTGAAACTGACATAGCCGTATTGCTGGCCACCGACTTGCGTGCCGTTCAGGTACACCTTCGAGTCGTGATAAATACCGTCGAATTGCACGATGACTTTCTTTCCGGCGAAACCTGCAGGCAGGGTGAAATGTTTCCGGTACCAGCCATTGGCGCCCGGATCGTTCGACGTCGGCTTGACGAGTGTAATGCTGAAATCATGCGGAACATTGGTGACTGTCCAAGTCGAATCGTCGAAGGCTGTAGCCTGGGCCCCGGAAGCATTTCCTGACTGTACTTTCCAGTTCTCGTCTATGCGCATCTTGATGCGGCTCTTTAGAAATCGCGCTTCAAGGCGTTCGGTCATGCTCGCGCGCGCAACGCCAGCAAGAGAGAGGGCCGTCAGCCCAGCTATCAGCACACAAAGCAGCTTGGAGCTTTTCATGCAGGCGTCCTTTTCTGGTATTTCTTCGACTCTTCCGCGCGGCAGACTGTCACCCAACCGTAGACAGAGCGTCCCTCAAAGAAGGGGCTTGCCAAAGCCAACGGACGGCGAGTTTACCACGCCAGATTTCTTCCAAGAAGAGAGTCAACCGCACAGGACTCAGCATCGGGAGCGACGGCGAAACATGCCGAATCCGCGGCGATAAGCACGTCGGGGGTCGCGCAGCGCGCAGCCCACGTCGAATCGTGCAGCGGGCGCAATCATCACAATTTAGTGACTTCAGCGTCCGGTTCACAAGAAGTTTCGCCCTCACCCCCAGACCCCTCTCCCGAAAGGGAGAGTGGTGACCCATCGAGAGCTTGTGTCCTCGAATCACGAATGGCCATTCCACTCCGCCATTGATCCGCTTAACACCTATGCCGCGCATCCCCGTCTACAGCGCCGGTGTTCTCGCCTGGGGCGAAGAACCGCCGACTTGCTTCGCCCCGGAACCAGCCATCTGCACCCAATAGACCTGACGGCGGCAGCAATTTTGCCGCTATTCCTCCCTGCTGCGTGTACGAAAGTGTGGAGTGCCTCCGCACGCAGGTGTGCTAGATCCTACGCCGTTGCCGCCTTGTGATTCGGCGACGACGTGGAAGGAGCGTGTTCCCATGTTCAGGATTGATCGTGTTGCTTTCGCCACTATGGTTGGTGTGTCGGTTTTTCTGCTATCCTCCGTGGCCATGTCTCAGCTCGATCTGCCCCGTCCCAGTCCTTCGGCCAAGGTGTCCCAGGTGGTGGGGCTGACCGAGGTGTCGGTCGACTACAGCAGCCCGGCGGTCAAAGGCCGTCCAATCTGGGGCGGTCTGGTGCCGTACGATCAGATGTGGCGGACGGGCGCGAACCAGGCCACCAAGATCAGCTTCAGCAAGGACGTGGTCTTCGCAGGCAAGCCCGTGCCGGCTGGAACCTACGCGCTCTTCACCATCCCCACCAAGGACGCGTGGACCGTGGTGCTCAGCAAGAAAGCCGATCAGTCGGGCACGGGACGGGACTACAAGGCCGAGCAGGATCTGCTGCGCGTGAAAGTGCAGACCAAGGCCGCGCCTTTCCGTGAACGCATGACCTTTGTCTTCTCGGACTTCACCGACGACGAAGCCGTGCTCAATCTGGAATGGGAACGGCTGTGCGTGTCCATTCCCATCAAGGTCCACACCGCCGAGCAGGCACTGGCCAACATCACGACCGGCATCGACGGCACGTGGCGAACCTTTGCCTTTGCCGCGCGCTACATGCTCGACACCAAGAAGGACTACAACACCGGCCTCAAGTACATCGACCAGTCGCTGGCCATCAAGGAAGATTGGTTCAACCTCTGGATCAAGGCGTCGCTGCTCGCTGCCAAGGGCGACTACAAGGATGCCTACGGCCTGGCCGAAAAGGCCTACAAGCTTGGCCAGAAGGCGGAGTTCTTCTTCTTCGAAGCCGACGTGAAGAAGGCGCTCAGCGAGTGGAAGAAGAAGTTCTAAAGCGCCGGTCGTGATTCGAGGAAGAGCACTTTCATCCCCCTCTCCCAGAGGGAGAGGGCCGGGGTGAGCAACTGTTTTGTTTTGGGCTGCGTGAATGCTGCTTTTTCCCCCGGCCGCGGCAGCGGCCGTATCACCTCGCCCGCGGTAGCGGGAGAGGTCGCCGGCGACCGCGTCGG
>Ga0265316_10000103_pt1 | contig 92049 bp, 72 predicted proteins | sample 4522metaG_FD_202092 | JGI IMG/M metagenome (GOLD analysis project Ga0265316, IMG submission 202092) | Rhizosphere microbial communities from Carex aquatilis grown in University of Washington, Seatle, WA, United States - 4-5-22 metaG | ecosystem: Host-associated > Plants > Roots > Rhizosphere >... | reverse complement strand
GGGCTTTGTCGGTGGGCTTCACCGCCAGGATTTCCCATGTCGGTGCCACCCAAGCTATGCGGCTTCGATCTTCTGCCGCTTCAGGATTTTCACCTTATGGTTTCATGGGTACCTCCAGGCATCACTAGGCAAATCGATGGGGGTTTTTGAGCGACCGGGAACCCTGCCGGCCCGCATCTATGCGACCTTGATCGCGTCCGCGCAGCCCGCCGGGGCGACTTTTGCGGCCGTTCCCGGGCGTTCCCGGCTCCCGATGAGCTCCTGATGAGCTCCTGATGAGCACGCGAGACAGTCTGCCCCCTCACGCCCGAGTCGACGTTCCGTCAGTTCAGGTACTCTGCGGCGTCCCCCGGTTCAGACGGAGGAGGTCTTGCGGGATAGGGTTTGGGCGCCTCTGTGGGCAGGCCCATCGCGGCCAAGATTTTCTTGATGGTGTCCTCGGTCTTGATCAGGGCTATGAGACGCAGCGGGCCTTTGCAGCAAGGACACGTACTGTCAATTTGGAGCGTTTTCCGGAGCAGCTCGCCCGGGTATAGGGATAGCTTGCACGCGTAGGGGAACGTAGTAAGATCTGATATCGGACACTTCTTGCGGATGCGCTTCGCTGAAAGCGAAATAGCGCTTGTTCCGACTTCTATGGAAGAGGATGTCAAGCAACACAATCACCCATCGCCCGGCGATGCGGTTATTGTGGCATCTGGCGTCCACCCTCGTTCGTGAGTAGATCGACGTTGTTAAGAAAGGGTGATCAATTCTGCGGTCGCCGCTGAGGGGAGTGTGGCGTGAGCCGCAGTTTCGTCGGTACAGGGACCGGGGCGCTGGGGTGTTGCTGTCGGTCGTCCCGTCGACACGGAAGCCGTCTTGTTCTCTCGCAAAATGCGGGAACCATCCTTCTATCAGGACCTCTTGGGGCCATGGCTTCGTTCGGTACTCCGAGGGGGCATAGCCTATGCTTGGGAACTTCGAGAAGATTCTCGAGTCCAGCGGAACAATGGATACTCTCCCTCGAACCTTTGTCGTCGGGCCGTGTCGCGACGTGGAAGCGCCTGTGATCCCATGACCAACGAACTCACACCGTCGAGGACGACCTATGGCGAAACCGTTTTGTTGTGCTTGCTCGAGTCGTATTCCTCCTCGGTCTTCCACATCACCAGGACGATCGTGGCGATCTTTCTGGCCAGCGAGACCTTGGCGAGATTGGGTTTGGTGCCCGCTGCCAACCAGCGCTGGTAGGCGAGATTGAGCGGTTCGTCGGGATGCTGGGCGATCACCGTGGTGGCAGCGCCCTTGAAGATCGCTTTGAGATGATGGTTGTGGGTCAGGTTGAGTCCGCGGGTCTGCTGTACCTGGGCGCGCTGCCACTGCCCGTTCTTGTCGCGTACCCAGTCCGACGACGAGTGCATCACGATGCCCAGTCCACAGTAGGACCAAAACTGGCGCTTGGTGCGGAAGCGATGCGGGCTGACCACGATGGGAACCAACTGGGCCGCACGAATCGGGCCCAGACCTGGACAAGTCGAGAGTAGTTTGGTGATGGGGAACTTGCGTGCTTCCTGCACCAGCGCCTTCTCCGCGTCGTTGCGCACCTCTTCCAGAGCATCCAGCTCCGCATACAGCGTGCGAACCGGCCCACGGCATGCCTCGGGCAATTGCTCTTGCCATGGCTCGCGACCGGCAGAGCTGTAGACCGACTTGCCGGCGACCGCCACACCACGCGAGCGATACATGCTTTTGATCCGATTCTTTGTCCGCACGACATCCCTGACCACCATCCGGTGCGTACGTGCGAGTTCGCGCAATGCTTTGTACGGACCACCATTCTTGAAAACGCGGGTCTTGATCGCTCCCTGTCGCAAGTCCTCGGCCAAACCAAAGGCATCCCGCTTGTCGTCCTTTGGTCCCCGGCGACCCGCCTCCACTCCCGCCACGACCACCTCGACGGCGTGCGGTTCTAGAATCTCGTAAAGCCATCCACTCTGCGTCCCTTCCTCGAAGCAGACATGTCTCTGTCCAGGGATCGCGCGAAGGCATTCCACGATCTCCTGGCCGTTGGTCGCCACGACGTGCGAACCCGTTTGCTTGCCACGCGCATCCACCACGGCGATGGTGCAACTTGCTGCGTGAACGTCGATTCCGATGTATTTGTCCATGGAGTCCCTCCTTGGTTGGGGTGCTTGGTTGTTGCAAAGCAAGCGTGCCCAAAAACGAGGAGGGACTCCACTGCCACCTTCGAGCATCCCCTGGGCGCCACGACGTCCGCGGTGGGGCGCAATCGCGCGGCCATCTGACCGCCGCCCAAGTCGTCCCAGCCTCCTGCCGCGCGAAACCCAGCTGACCGCCGATAGGTGCTATCCTCGAAAGCCGTGACTTTCCCGTGGACGCCATACTTCCATGATGCCTATGCTCCAACCCATCCCTCTCTCCTCCGCCTCTGTGGCCTCAGTGTCTCTGTGTGATAGCTAACTTTGATCCGCGGTCGACGCGGTGCTGGTTTGTCAACCCGCGCCTCCGGCCAGGCGCAGGCGGAGCAGAATCTCGGCCAGCTCGCGGCAGCTTTGCACGCGGTCTTCGGGTCTCTTGGCCAGCAGCCTCAGAATGACCGCCTCCAACTCGGCCGGAATCGCGGGATTGCGCTGGCGGGGTGGCTCCGGTGCGCGAGACATATGGGCCACCAGGATGGGCATGATTTCGTCAGCGTCGAAGGGGACCGCACCGGTGAACATCTGATAGGCGATGCAGCCCAAAGCGTACAGGTCCGCGAGATGGGTGACACCGCCGAAGTTGCTGACCTGTTCAGGAGCCATGTACTGAGGAGTGCCGGCCATCATGCCCGCGCGGGTGAGCCCGCGGCAGGCGCTGTGGCACTTGGCAATGCCGAAATCCATGACCTTGAGCACACCGTCGTCGGTGATGAAGAAGTTGTCAGGTTTGATGTCGCGGTGGATGACCCCTCGTTCGTGTACCACTTGCAACGCGTGGCACGCCTGCACCAGTAGGGCCAGCCCCCGCTCGACAGCCAGCGGCGCGCGCCGCATGAGCTGTCCCAGGTCCTGGCCGCTGAGCAGCTCCATGGTGATGAACTTCTGCTCAGCGCAGGTCCCGATGTCGTAGAGCCGGATGATGTTCGGATGGTTGAAGTGGCGCGAGAGCGAGACCTCCTGCTTGAAGCGACCCAGGGTTTCTTCGTCCACGAACTGCGCCGCCAGAAACTTGATGGCGATGGTCTCGTCGAGTTCGAGGTCAACCGCTTTCCACACCGCCCCCGCGCCGCCCTGGCCGATCTTCTTTTCCAAGCGGTAGCGCTGGTTGATGACCACCCCCGGTTCCAGGGCCACACCCGGGAAACCCATGCGCGTCGCCCCCCCCGACGTGATCTCGGGCTGAAAGGCGGAAGGCGCGGACGGACCGGCCACGGCTGGCGGCGTGCGCCCGCCCGGCGACGGAAGCATACGTGTGTGAGGTGCAAGTGCGGGACCGGGCCGGCCAGCGTCCGAGCCCGACGGTACGACTGCCTTGGGCAGTGCCGGCAAGTCCGGCAACTCGGGCAGGTCCGGCAGCTCGCCCAGAGACTGCGCGTCGCTGGCCGTGAACGCCGCCGCCGGCGGAGCTTCATGCCGCTTCACGGCCTCGCGAAGAGCCAGCTCCTCCTGGAATACGCGTTCGTAGTCCTTGGCCGCCGCTCCGCGGAAGTCGGTCTCAGCGGCTCGCAAGCGATCCGCGGCGTCCCGATATCCGGGCCGCGCGCCCAAGATCTTGCGGTAGCAGAGCGCCGCGTTTTCAGCGGAGTCATTGCTGTCGAAAAGTAGAGCCAAGCGGTAGCAGGCATCGACCTCATCATCGCTGACAGGTCCGGCGTCCACGAACTTGCCCACGAGTTGCTCCAACTCGAAAGTCAGCTCGATGCGGTCGCTGGCCAGCGCGATGGCCCTCACACAAGCCTCGCGGTAGTGCGGGTCAGCCGGCACGACTTTCGCCAGGTGCTGCAACTCCTGATCGGCGTCCCGGAGTTCACGGAAGCACACCGCCGCCTGGAACGGCTCACCAGCCTCGGAAAAGAGGCCGGCTGCCTGCTCGACGTGGCCCAGACGTCGGGCCAGCGCCGCCGCGCTTGACCACTGCTTGAGTCGCGAATAGGCCTCCAGGGCCGCATCGAGCTTGCCCGCGCGCTCCAGGTTGCGTGCGGCGTCCGCCGAGGCGGCCGCCTGGGGAGCGGCGGATTCCTTGCTCTCGTACCCCACCAGCGCGACTTGTCCGGTGGGGTCGGCTTCCACGCGCGCGGCGTTGACGAAATCTCCCACTTCTTGCAGTAGCCCCGCCGCCCGGCTGCGCTCCCCGGCGGCCAGGAATAGCTCCACCGCCGGCCGCACATCGCCGCCACGTGAGAAGCAGATAGCCGCCTTGAGCGCGACCTTCCTTTGGTTCGCGTCGAGTGCAAAGCGCTTGCGCCGGTCGTACTCGATGCTGCGCAAGAGCGCCTGTCCCGCCTCGACGAAGTTCCCGGCTGACAGGAACATCCTCACCGCATCGTCGTGGGCACCGGCGCGCGTGTAGGCCTGGGCCGCAGGTTCCGCTTGGCCGCGCTTCTCCAGTGCCTTCGCCTGCTCCACCCACTGTTTGCGCGACAGTTCCATTAGACCTCTTCGGGGAGTTCAGCCGCCATGCGCTTGATGACTTCGGGATAGTTGGCCACGCGCAAGCCTTCTTCCAGGGTGATGATGCCCTGCTTGATGTACTTGAAGATGCAGCTATCCAGGCTTTGCATGCCGCTGCCTGGATCGGCGGTCTGTAGATAGGCATCAATCTGGTAGCACTTGGACTCACGGATGAGATTGGCGATGCCGATGGTCTGCAGCATCACCTCCAGCACCGCCACGCGCCCCTCGCCGCTGGCCCGCTTGCACAGCATCTGCGCCAGCACTCCGCGCAGCATGACCGAAACCACGCCGCGCACCTGCTCGCGTGATTCGTCGGGGAACGCGTCGATGATCCGGTCGGCCGCCTTGGAGGCGGAGTTGGTGTGCAGCGTCCCGAACACGAGCACGCCGGTCTCGGCCGCTTGTAGGGCGACCTGGATGGTTTCCAGATCACGCATCTCGCCGGTCACCACCACGTCAGGCGATTCGCGCAAACTGGAGCGCAGAGCGCTGGCAAAACTCTCCACATGACGACCCACCTGGCGTTGCGTGACCACGCTTTGCAGGGGCGCGTGCACGTACTCGATGGGGTCTTCAATCGTGATGATGTGGCGGCTCGAAGTCTTGTTCATCTCGTGCACCAGCGCCGCCAGCGTGGTGGTCTTGCCCGAGCCGGTCGGGCCCGTGATCAGCACCAGCCCGTTCTGCAACTCGGTCAGCTTGCGCACAACCGGGGGCAGAAGAAGATCTTCGATGGTCGGCAGTCGGTTGGGGATGATGCGGAACACGGACCCGATGCCGCGGGCCTGCTGGAACAGGTTGGCACGAAAACGTCCCACCTCGGGCAAGTCGTAGATGAAGTCCAGTTCCTGATCGCGATCGAACACCGCGTGTTGCTCCGGGGTGAGGATCTCCAATAAGAAGCGACGCGCGTCGCTCTCGCTCACGGCGCGGAAGTTGAGCGGCACCAGGTCGCCGTCGTGGCGAATCAAGGGCACCACGCCCGAGTGGAAGTGCAGATCGCTCGCCTTCTGCTCGACCACCAGGCGCAGAAAGGAATCTAAGCGCGCCAAAGCGTGGCCCTCCTGCAAACAGTCCCCACGCTCGCCGTCATTCTGGTTTTTCTCCCTGCGCGCGGGCTGCAGCCTTGGCCTCGGCGACCTTGGCCTCAGCCAGGATTCGGGCGCCGTCGGGCCCAGCTACCACCAGCTCGAAGTTCTTCTTGTTGGCAGCCTTCATGTACGCTTCCTCGGCGCTGACCAGCCCGGCCTTGAACAGGCGTTCCAGGTCTCCGTCCATGGACTGCATGCCGGCGTCGCGCTGAGTGGCAATCACCGACGGGATCTGGAAGGTCTTTCCCTTGCGGATGAGATTGGCGACCGCCTCGTTGTTGATCATGATCTCGACCGCGATGACACGCCCCTGGCCGTCCTTGCGCTTGATGAGGTACTGACACATCACCGCGCGCAAGGTGTCGGCCAACAGGGAGCGCACCTGCGGCTGTTGTCCGGGAGGAAACAGACTGACCAGGCGATCAACAGTCGTGTCGACCGAGACGGTGTGCAGCGTCCCCAGAACCAGATGGCCGGTCTCCGATGCCGTCACGGCGAACTGCACCGTGGCCAGGTCGCGCATCTCACCCACCAGGATGACATCCGGGTCCTGGCGCAGGGTCGCGCGCAAGGCATTCTCGAACGAGGCGGTGTGGGTTCCCAGTTCACGCTGATTGATGAGGCACTTCTTCTGTTTGTGCATCACCTCGATGGGGTCTTCCAGGGTGACGATGTGGCGCGAGCTGGTGCGGTTGATGTGGTCGATGATCCCGGCCAGGGTGGTGGACTTACCCGACCCCGTTGGGCCGCCCACCAGCACCAGCCCATTCTTCAGCTCGGCAAAGCTCTTCACCACCGGCGGCAGACCAAGTTCCTCCAGCACCGGAATGCGATCCTTGACGATGCGGAACACCGCCGACAGCCCCGGCATCTGGCGGAACACATTGGCGCGGAAACGCAGCCCCTCGGACTTGAGTGCGAGCGAAAAATCGACGTCGCGCAAGGCCTGCAAGTCGGCCACTTGCTTGGGGTTGAGATGGGGCGTGATGATGGCCTCGACGTCCTCGGAGGAAAACACGTGGCTGGCCAGCGGCACGACCTTGCCCATCTTCTTCATGGTCGGACGCAGACCGCCCGCCAGGATGAGGTCGTCGCCGTCGTTGCTAGCCAGCGCCAGCAGCAGTCGCTCCAGCATCGAAAGCGCGGCCTTGTCGCTCGCGCTCTCGTGCGCACCGGCCACATTCCAGCGGGCCAAAAGCTCGCGCGCGGCGCCGCGCACGCTGTGATCCGCGTCCTGCAACAACGGCAGCAGGGCCGGCGCATGGCCGGGCTCGTCCAGGGTGGCGAGGCAGGCGATGATGACCAACTTCATCTCGGCGTCGGCGGCGGGCAACAGCGCCGCCACCTCGGGTGCGGCCTCGTCGGCTTTCATCGCCTGCAAGGCCTCGACGCAAACCCGCTGCAGTTCAGGTTCTCGCTTCAGCAGATCCAAAACGTACGGGATGCTCCGGCGATCGCCCATCAGGCCCACCGCCTCGATAGCGCGCTCACGCACCCACCAGTCGGCATCGCTCTGCGCCGCGCGCACCAGCGCCCCCAGTGCCGCGGGATCCTTGAGTCGCAACAGCGCATCCACGGCATAGCGCCGGACAATGTCCGAGGGGTCTTGCAGGTAGCTGACCAGATGGCGCGTGAGCTGCTTGCCCGCCATGGCCACCAGAGCATCCATCACCCGTTCCCGCACCCACCAGTCCTCGTCGCGCAGGTAGCGCAGAAGTCGCGGCGCCAGCTCGCCCGTGGGATCGCCCACCTTCTTGGAGATATCCACCGCCATGCGCCGCACGTTCACGTCCTTGCTGCGCAGGAGCCACAGGATGGTGCGCGCCAGGTCCACCTTGCCCGCCAGGGCCAGGTTAGTCAGCACCTCGGCCGCGCGCGTGCGCACGTCAATCTTCGCGAAAGCGAGCGCCACCACGACCAGGGGAAGAATCTGATCGTTGCCAATGGCCTCGGCGGTAGCCAGCACCGCCAGCCGGATGGCGTGAGGGCCCGCGTGCAGCTTGCGATCGAGAGCAGCCACGGCACGCGGCGAGCTGAACCGCTTGAGCGCCTCGACAGCGGCCTTGGCCATGTTGAGGTTGGGCGAATCCAGCACCGGCCCGATGTGCTCGAAGTACTCGTCCTCCGAGGACAGGGCCGCGAAGGCCATCACCGCCTGCATGGCCACGCGCTCGGTGGTATCGCGCAGGGCCGGAGCGATGGCCTTGACCGCGCCGCGCACATCCTTGGCCATCAGCTCGGCGTCGGCCAGGTACTGCAAGGCGTGCACCTTTTCGTTGGGGGAACCCACCACCAACACAGCCGCCAGCGCCGGGATGGCCACCTGGCGACCGATCGAGACCAGCACATCCATGGCCTCGGTCCGGCCCTGGAAGCCGGGGTCGCTGCACCAAGTGCTCAGACTCTGGAAAACCGTGGTGCCCCCGATCTGCTTGAGAATGCCAGCCACACCCCGGCGCAGGGTGCCGTCAGCTTCCTTGAGCAGCGAGCACAGCTCGACATGCCCCTCGATACTGTTGACCCGCGGGATGAGCGGGCCGAGCAGGGACAGGATCTGTCCGTCAGCACCACGCAGGGCGCGGACGTAGGGCAGGAATAGCGCCTTGTCGAGCACCCGCTCGGCCAGGGTGCGAAAGACGAAGCAACGGTTGGTCTGGTCGCGCGTGTCGCCGGGCAAGCCCTTGCTGACCAGCACGCCCAGCAGGCGCTCGATGTCGTCACGGCCAAGCGCGGGCGCCTCGCCCAGAAATGCGTGGACCTGGGTCGGCCCAGGCCAGCCGCCTGCGCGAAATCTCCTAAGCAGCTCCTTGCTGTCCATGGATCGTCTGTTGAGCGAAAGTCCGTCGGGCGGGCATGCGCGGCACGCACTCTCAACTATCGGATGTTCGCCGACTTTCTACAACTTCCAGACGACCGGCCGAAGCCTCCGTTGACCCATAGCGGCGTTTGCCAGCTCATGCACCAGCCCTGCGCAGAATGGAAAAAGGCTATAGAATCCCCCGCCGTGATCGGCCAGCGCTTCGGCAACTACCTCGCCACTGCCCTCCTGGGCGAGGGTGGTATGGGCGCCGTGTATCTGGCCGAACACCCCAGCATCGGCCGCCAGGTGGCCATCAAGGTTCTGCGCGCCGAGCTGGGCCGCGACGAGCAGTCCCTCGCACGTTTCATAAATGAAGCGCGCGCGGCCAACTCCATCCGCCACCCCAACATCATCGAGATCCTCGACTCCGGCGTCACGGAAAACGGCATCTCGTACCTGGTGATGGAGCTGCTGCGCGGAGAATCGCTCACTGCACGCATCAAGCGCAAGGGTAAGCTGCCGCCCAACGAAGCGGTCGCGCTGGTCATGCAGACGGCCTCCGCGCTCGGGGCTGCCCACGCCAAGGGCATCGTCCACCGCGATCTCAAGCCTGACAACCTGTTCGTGGTTCCCGACGAGGCCAACCCTGGCAGCGAGCACATCAAGGTTCTCGACTTCGGCATTGCCAAGCTGCAGACCACTGCGCCCGGCGGTTTCGTCAAGACCCGCACCGGAGCGCTCATGGGCACGCCCATCTACATGTCGCCCGAGCAGTGCCTGGGCACCAAGGAAGTCGACGCGCGCAGCGACATCTATTCGCTGGGAGCCATCCTCTACGAGCTGACCACCGGCCGTCCCCCCTTCAGCTCGGAAGGCTTCGGCGCGCTTCTCAACATGCACCTCAACCAGCCACCCCGTCCGCCGCGCGAGATCGAGCCCGCGATTTCGCCAGGTCTGGAATCGGCGATGCTCAGGATGCTGGCCAAAAAGCCGGAGGCTCGCTTCCAGTCCATGGCCGAGGTCGAGTCCGTGCTCGCCGCTGCTTGTGGCCTCGTGCCCCCGCCCTTCGCGCTGTCGCAGTCGGTGACGGATGTGCACAAGGCGCTCCAGCCCACCATTAGCGCGCCGACGAATCCGCTGCGGACCCCGGTCACAACCCTGTCCAATACCGCGGGCGAGAGGTTGGCGCCCGCAGGCACCACGGTGCGCGCCCACTCTGGCCGCTGGATGATTGGCGTCGCAGTGGCAGCCGCGGCGGTCGCTGCTGTGGTCGCGATTCTCCTGCTCGGTCACGGGAGTCGATCCTCGGCTCCTGCCCGCACCTCTGTGGCGACGGCGGTGCCAGTGGCGTCGGCCCCGCTCGCAGCGGTTCCTGCCGTGGCACCTGCGCCCAAGCGCGTGCGCGTGCATATCGAGAGCCTACCCACGGGCGCGCGTATTGTGCGTGAGTCCGACGGTGTCGTTCTCGGCACCACGCCGCAGAACATGGAGCTGGAGGCTTCGCCCCGCCCGCTGCGGGTTCGCTTGGTGCTCGACGGCCACCTGCCGGCCACGCACGACATCGCTCTGGAAGCTGACGTCCAGGCCAGCTATGCGCTGGAGCCAGTCAAGAAGGAAGAAGCCCGACCTGGCGCCAAGAAGCATCCGGCCGCCGCGCATGAGCACGACGAGCCGGCGAAGATGTGAAGACCAAGTCCGTCTGCTATGCGGCTTAGAATCCGGCCGACAAGCCGGGCTGCTGGCAAGGAGGGCCGAGAACCGGACCGGAATGTACTGATGTACTTGAGGACCGGAAGCGCAGGCCCGACGCAGCCAGCGGCCCGGATCGTCGGCCGTCGTCTCCTCGGTGGGAAGGGCGGAGGCTCTCTAGTGGTGGTGCCCGCTGCAGCTTTCGCAACTCCCACAACTGGGTGGCGCGAGATCCTCGGGAGTGGCAGCGCGAACGTTTACCACCTGGACGTCGAAGTTCAGCGTGGCACCGGCCAGCGGATGGTTGGCGTCGACGGTGATGTTGTCGTCGTCGGCTGCCAACACTGTAACGATGCGTGGTCCGCTCGGGCTGCGCGTCTGGAAATGCATGCCCACCTCCACGTCCTCAATCGGGAAATTCTTGCGCGGCACTTTTTGCACCAACTCCTCGTCACGTACACCGTAGCCGTCGGCCGGCGCCACCGAAACCTTCAGCGAATCTCCCGCCGACCTACCGAGCAATCCCTTTTCCAGGCCCGGAATCATGGTCCCGGCACCGTGGACAAAAGTCAGCGGCTCCTCGCCGGCAGAGGAATCCAGAATCACGCCCTTCTCGTCGGTGAGCGTGTAGTGGATGGTGACAACGGTCTCTTTCCCAATTTGCATCTCGGTACCTCGAAGGAATGTTGAACCTCAAGGATAGCGGGTCGTTTCCCACTTTTCGACGAGAGAATGCGTCAGAATCTTGCGCAGATCGCGTCCAGCTCGGCGATGCCCTGCGCGTCGCCCGAGAAAGCGCAGCGAGCGGGACGGCAATTGGCGAAATACTGGCCGGTAGTCTCGGCTGACGACTCGGTGGCCAGCCACACCGGCGTGGCCGCGGCTTGCTTGGGCGTCTCGCTGCCGCCAAACCCGAGCGCGTGGCTCAGGGCCGAGTTGGCGTCGCCCGGGTGACAGGAATTCACGGTGATGCCAGAGTCGCGCCATCTTTGCGCAAAGGCCACGGTCAACATGCGGTTGGCCTGCTTGGACTGGCGATAGGCCTGGTCGTTGTCGTAGCGGCGCCGCTGGAATTGCAGGTCGGAAAGATCCAGGTCGCCGGCCCAGTAACTGGCCACATTCACTACGCGCGCCGGGGCCGATCGGCGCAGCGCCGGCTCAAAGGCACGCATCATCCACACATAGCCGAGCACGTTGGTCGCGAACTGCATCTCGATTCCCTCGGGGGTTTCGCTGCGACGCCGGGGTGCGATGGCCGCGTTGTTGACCAGCACGTCGAGCCGACCCTGCCAGCGCGCGGCCAGCGCGAGCACGGACTCGCGTCGCGACAGATCGGCCAGCTCAACGCGCAGATCCGAGCTGCCACTCGCCTGTCGGGCTTCCTCCAGGGCCTGCGCCGCGCGCTGTTCGTCTCGACAAACCATAACGACGGCAAAGCCAGCTTTGGCGATCCCGGCGGCAATCGCCTTGCCAATAACCCCATTGGCCCCGGTCACAATGGCGACGGGTTTGTCTGCCTGGTTTGCCGGCATCTTGGAAATCGTCTACCTCAATCACAGAGAGCTTCTCACTGTGCCATCAGTCCGTGGGAATCTGTGCCAACAGCATCTTGGCGTCGTCATCCGCTCGCCGCCACCAAGCGCAAGGCAGCCACGGGATCTGCCAGGCTGATTGCGCTGCCGGCTAGGGCACGGATCAAACGAACGTCGCAGGTGACCAGCGTCGTCTTGAGGAAAAGCGCCAGGCAGGCGTAGACCGCATCGTAGGCACTGAGGCCGTAGCGGGCCGCCAGATCGAGCGCGTCACTGGCCAAGGGCTCAAGTGGGTAGGGCTTGAACGCAAGAGCGTGCAGTGCGGCCTGGTTCCTCTTGGCTGCCGAAACAGAATAGTCGCCCCGCCGGGCCTGTTTGAGAAAGACGTTGGCACATTCGACGAAGAACAGCTCGGGTACGCACAGGCGCAGGTCTGCGCAGGCAGCGGAGCCGTCAAAGAAGCGCGCCACGTCTTCCGCCCCCTGCTCGTTGCTGAAAAGCCTGACACCCACGCTGGCGTCGATCACCAGGCTCTGCACCGGGGTCTTCACCGTGACCTGTCTCCCCTGAGCAGCGCCACGCTGTCCAGTCTGCCTTTCACAGGCCGCGCGGCCTGGCGACGGCGGTGGATGCTCTCCAGCACGTCTCGGCGAGCCGCCTGCGAGTCCACGTCGGAAAGCGCATAGTCGAGCAGACGGACCACCTCGGCGCTCAGGGAAGTCTGCCTCCCTGTGGCGTGCCGCCGGAGCCGCTCATAGGTCAGCTTGGGGACATTGCGAACGTGCAGGATTGGCACGGGACACCTCGGATAGAGCCTAATTGTGCCACGCCGTGGTTGCACAGTGCAACCACCAACAGTACTCGGCCATCACCACGCCCAGCGTTCAGGCGTCCACCTGAGCGCTGCCCCCTACCAACGATTATTGCGCACCAGCTCGCGTAGCGGCTGGCGCACGAAGGGCACGGGCTCGGCTGCGGGATAGCCCATCGGGGTCATGGCCACGATGCGCACGCCGTCGGGCACGCCCAGGATCTCCTTGGCCTTGGGCTCGTCAAAGGCACAGACCCAGCAAGTGCCCAAGCCTTCTTCGGTGGCGGCCAGGATGATGTGGTCCATGACAATGGCCATGTCTACCTCGGCGGCGTTGAAGCCGTCGTTGCGCTTCCAAGCCTTGGCCGGCTCGACACACCCAGCGACGATCACCGGCGCCCGCCAGAACCAGTCGTGGCGATACGCGCCCTTGAGCTTGGCGCGCACCTCGGCGTCAGTGACAACCAGAAGCTGGAAGGGCTGGAGATTGCAGGCGGTGGGGGCCACGCGGCCGGCATCCAGCACACGGTGCAGGACATCTTCGGGCACCTCAGTCGGGCGGTACGCCCTGATGCTGCGACGAATGCGGATCAGTTCCTGGAAGTCCATGGCGCTTTCTATATCAGGGACGCCGGCGTTTTGTCGCACGTGACAAGGAATCCTTGGCCGGCGTAGGTGGGACGGATGGTGGCTGGCCCGAGGGTCGGCTGTGAGAACAAGCGCGCCAGCCCATCGGCCCGCCAACGGCTGCGATCGCGCCAGGCATGATTGCCGACCAGAACCCGCAGGACGAGCGCGAGGTTGAGCAGGCCGGCCACGGCCAGCGCAGGCAGCAGGCCCAAGGCACGTACCAGCCCTCGCCCGCCGCGCGCCCGTCGCAGGTGACAGGCAACAATCACGTCGAAGCGAAACCGCCAACGTGGGGTCGTGTGCACCATGCGGCCGCCTTGCACCAGGCTGTCCGCCATGTGTTCGATGGTTCGGCGCGGATTGGCCAACGCCCAGATCAAGTTCACGCTCACCACACGGTCGAACCGCCCCTTTTCATTCGCCAAGAAATCATCGATGTCCGCGGCCACGAAGCGCGGGTGGGTTGGCCAAGGCCGCCGTCGGGCTCTCGCCAGCATGGCAGGCGAGGCATCGACCGCCACCACCTCGACATGGGGATGACGCTCGGCCAGCCGCGCCTCAAGGCCGCCGGTGCCGCAGCCTGCGTCCAACACGCGCATGCCGGGCCGCAGGTCCAGTTCCGCCACCACTTCGTCGAGCATGTCTTGGTAGGGCGCAAGCCCGGCCACGAAGTCGAAGCAAGCCGCGTACAGGTTCCACAGCACGGGCGCAGCCTACCCCGAGCTGCGCCGATGCTCGACGAATTGCGAGGACGGGCACGGGCCGCGTCCCGAAAAGACCGCGACAAGATGCATTAGCGCGATGCGTCCTCGACCGTGCCCCCCAAAGCCAGGCCGTCAGGATTTTCTTGACAGCCTGCCCTTCGTGACCAACCTTGGGACCACAAAGGACTGGAAAATGGCTATCAAAACTACTCCCAAGACCGCACCTTCCAAGAATGCGACCCCGGCAGCCCCCGCGGCCAAGGCGACCGCCCCCTACAAGCCGACCCAGGAAGAGATCGCCGCCCGCGCCTTTGAGATCTATCAGCGCGACGGCGGAAATGACCAGGAGAACTGGCTTCGTGCCGAGCGCGAGCTGACGGCACGCGGTCGCCGCTAGTCGGGCGGGGAGCCGCCGGCTGCCCTGGCTGGGTCCCCTAGACGCACAGCGCCCAGGGCCAGGGCGCACAGACCACAGAGCGAAAACAAGGTCTGGTTGGTCGCTACGATCTGATGACCGGTCGTTGCCAGCAGGAGAAGACCGTAGCCAAGCAGTCGTGACACTGCGTCACCGGTAAGGCAGGCTGCTGCGGCCACGGTCACGCTGGTGTAGGCAGCCACGACCATGGCCAGGTAGGCCGTCGTGCCCAAGACGCCTGCAGCGCCAGGCAAGTCGAAGCGAAGCCCATAAAGCGCCACGACCTGCGCCAGTCCGAAGTATCGCACCATGGCCAGGGAGAGAAGGCATAGGGAGATGAGCCCCGCCCCAAGCATGGACACCACTTGCAAGGCGCGCAGCGGGCGGGAGGGAACCAGAACCGGCGCCAGCAGCAAGCCGAAGAATACGCTGGCCTGAGCCATGCGGGCACACTGGCCGATGAGAAAAGGTGACCATCCCATGCGCTCACAGAACTTGGTCGCTGTTTGCAGAACCAGGGGAGCGGCAAACAAAGTCACCGCAAGTTTCAGACGGACAGGACAGCGCCTGTGCCACAGCCCTACCGCCACCAACGCAGCCAAGAAAGCGTGACTGATGAGAAGGTAGACGACGTAGCGGTCAGGAACCGGCAGCGTCAGAACACCGATCAAAGACAGGATCACGAAGAAGATTCCGATGGTGCTGACCGTGATGCGCATGGAGCGAGGAAAGATCGTGTCCCCCCGCAGGGCATGCAGCAGCACCATGGCGATCAACACCACGCCGAGGACGCCGCCCAGGTTGGACATGAAGAGCCCCACGTCGGACAGGACGCGGGCCAGTCCCCAGGTGGGTTGGCTGGGCAGAAACACATGCGACCCGAGTCGGTAGAGCACAAGGTCGGCCACCGCGGCCAGGGCCAGGACGGCGGTCAGATTGGGACTGGGAATCGCTTTCGGCATGGACGACCGGCCCAGTATAGGGCCTTATCCTCACAATAGTCGCGCAGCCGTCACCGCAGCGGTAGCCTATCCGGACGGCCCCCCATGTTTCACAGCTCCGTGGCAAGCATTCTTTGCGCCTTTCTCGCGGCCGCGAGCGGCGCGCCGCCTTTCGTGGTGGCCTTGGATCCGGGACATGGCGGATCCAACCGCGGAGCGCCCACCACGAAGCCCGAGCAGTTCGAGAAACACCTGACCTTGGAAATCGCCCGCCTGGTGCAGCGGCGCTTGCTGGGCGAGCCCGGCCTCAAGATCGTGCTCTGCCGCACCGCCGATGTGCTGGTGCCCATCCGCGCCCGAGCCCGCTGTGCCAACCAGGCTGGCGCGCGCTTGTTTGTCAGCATCCACGCCAACGCGGCGTCGGCTGAGCAAGGACCGGGCAGCCAGCGCGGTTTCGAGATCTTCGTGTTGCCCGCCGAGGACGTCGATCAAGAGGTGGCGCGGGCAGCTCTGCTGGCCGACGACGACGCGCAGGCCGCATGGGCCGCGCATCGGGCTCGCACCACCGCGGCCGACAGCCTGGCTGCAGCTCGACGCATCCGCTGGCGCCTGTCCGACGCCCTTGGATCGGATCGAGATCGCGGCATCAAGCAGATCGGGGCGACCCTGGACATCCTGCAGGGTCTGGACATGCCCGCGGTGCTGGTCGAGGTGGGATTTCTGGACCACGCGGAAGAGGGTCCCTTTCTGCTTTCCGAGCAGGGCAAGAAGACCGTGGCGGCCGCGCTGGCCGGCGCCATCACCGACCTGCGCAGCCGCGAGTTGCGCGGACAGCGAGATCCCATGACCACCGCACCACCTGGTCAACGCCGGGGGCCTGCGGCCGCACCAGCAACCAAGGTCAGCGGCGCGCGACTCTGAGATCCGCTGCGGGCTGACGCAGACGCAGGAAGAACGACTTGAGCAGGGCCGCGCTCTCGGCGGCCAGCACGCCGGGAATCACCTCGACCTGGTGATTGAGTCGCGCATCGTCGAGCAGCCGGTAGAGCGTGCGCGCAGCGCCCGCCTTGGGATCGTCGCAACCGTAGTACAGCCGCCGTATGCGCGCGTTGACCAGGGCCCCGGCACACATCGGGCAAGGCTCCATGGTCACGTAGAGATCGGCATCGACCAGGCGCCAGCTCCCCAGCGCAGCGGCCGCGGTTCGCAAGGCGATGATCTCGGCGTGAGCGGTGGGGTCGTTGAGACACTCGCGCTGGTTGTGCGCCACGGCCACCACCTGACCGCGGGCCATCACCACAGCACCCACAGGCACTTCGCCTGATCGGCCCGCCTGCGCGGCGGCTTCGAGCGCCAGGCGCATGGAGGCCTCGACCGGCGCCAGGTCGGCCGGGGAATCGAGTTCAGCTTCTGCGGAACGGAGGAGCGACATCGTCAGGCCGCGCATTGTAGCGCGAAATCGGCGGGGATCAGCCCTATCGTGCAACGATAGGCCAGAGCGGGTTGGGAGCGCGAACAAAATCTCATCGCTCCGCCCCAATCATGGCACCATCGTGGGTGAGCAGACGGCGCTGGCGCTGGCGCAGGCCGGGCTGCTCATGTCCTTCGCGGTGCAGTTCGATTGCCGCGCGGCCAAGATCAGCAGCCAAGGAGGAACCGATTGGACGAAGACGGCCAGATCTCGCTGTGGCAGCGCCTCGTCGGACCCAGCCCGCGCATCGAGGGTGCCGAGCAACGCGTGGCCGCACGTTTGATGGCCGTGCTGATGCTGGCCCATGTGGCGGCCATCGCGCTGGGACTGGCCCTCGGCGACATGTTCTGGCGGCGGACGGTCGGCGCCACCATCCTGCGCGGCTGGGATGCCTTTGGGGTTGTCGTCTGCGCCGGCCTCATCGCGGTCTCGTTCCAGCTGGTGCGCGCGGGCCGTTACCGGACAGGCGTGGCGCTCTATCTCGCCTGCACGGCCGCGGTGCCGCTGACCGTTCCCTTCTTGGGGGCCGCCCGCTACGAGATCGCCATGCTGGCCGCCGGAATCATCCCGGTTCTGATCGCCGCCATCGCCATGTCCTACCGCTGGGTCCTCGGAGTGCTGGCGAGCATCTTGGTCATCGGGATGGTGGAATTGCTGGTAATCCCCTTACCACCCAGCCTGGCCACCACCGGCTTCGGCATGCTCCTCGTCGTGCTGGTCAGTGGCGTCCTGGTGCTGGTTCTGCGCCATCACCAGTCCGCGCTCGGGCGTATTCGTTTGCGGACGATGCACGCCAGCGAGCACGCCGCGCGCCGGAGCGAGCAGCACTATCGCACCCTGTTCGAGACGGTCTCCGACGGGATATTCCTGGTCAGGCGCGACGAGAAACTGATCGAGATCAACAATGCGGCCTGCCGCCAGCTCGGGTACGCGCGCGAGGAATTGCTGGGCATGCCGCTTGCCGAGATCGTGGCGCCGGAGGCACGGGAGCATCTGGCTGAGATACAGCGTGAGGTGTTCTCCAAGGGCTTTGTGAGGGTCGAGGGGGCCCAGCAGCGGAAGGACGGCAGCACCTACCCGGTCGACTTGACCGTGAGCATGACCGAATTGGATGGCGCGCCCGCGTTCATGGGCGTAGCCCGCGACATCACCGAACGGCGGCGCGCCGAGGCGGACCGCCGCCGCCTGGAGGACCAGCTCCAGCACGCAGTGAAGATGGAATCTATCGGCCGGCTGGCCGGCGGCGTGGCCCACGACTTCAACAACCTGCTGACCGTCATTCTGGGCAATGTCGAAATAGCCAGTCACCGCCTGCCGCGAGATGAGAGCGTCCAGGATGCGCTGGGCGAGGTGCGCGCGGCAGCCATGAGCGCGGCCGGGCTGACCCGTCAACTGCTTGCCTTTTCGCGCCGGCAGATCGTTGAACCGCGCCTGGTGGACCTGAACGCGCTAATCGCGCGTATGCACAAAATGCTGGTGCGCCTGATCGGCGAGGACATCGAGCTACGCACCCTGCCCGGTCCGGGGCTGGCCACGGTGAAGATCGATCCCGGGTTGGCCGAGCAGGTGCTGGTGAACCTGGCGGTCAATGCGCGCGACGCCATGCCACGGGGCGGGGTTCTGGTCATCGAGACCTCCGCCGTCACGCTGGACGAGGAGTGCCAGCGCAGCCACCCGCTGGCGGAGCCGGGCGCGTATGTCCGACTGGCTATCAGCGACACCGGCTGCGGCATGAGCGACGAGGTGAAGCGCCACCTGTTCGAGCCGTTCTTCACCACCAAGCCACGCGGCGAAGGGACCGGACTGGGCCTGGCCACCACCTACGGCGCCATCCGGCAGAGCAACGGCCACATCGAAGTCTATTCCGAGGTGGGCAAGGGCACGACCTTCAAGATCTACCTGCCGGCCAGGTCAGAGGCGCCCGAGTCGCTCACTCCGCCGCTCGAGTCGCGGTCGGTCACCGGGGGCAGCGAGACCATCTTGGTGGTCGAGGACGACGAGCGCGTGCGCAACATTGCGACTCAGGCGCTGCGCAACGCCGGCTATCACGTTCTGGTGGCCGGCAACGGCGAGGCCGCGCTGGCGATAGCTGGCGAGAGCAGCGAGCCGATTCAGCTGCTGGTCACCGACGTCGTGATGCCGGGCCTGAACGGCCGCCAGCTGGCCGAGCGCCTGGTGCAAGCGCACCCCGAAACCCGAACCCTCTTCACCTCGGGCTACACCGAGAACATCATCGCCCACCACGGCGTGCTGGACCGTGGAATCGAGTTTCTTAGCAAGCCGTACACGCTGCAGGCACTGACCCGCCGGGTGCGCGAGATCCTGGACCAAGCGCCGCGCTGATGGCTGTGCGCTATGATGCAGATCCCATGGCAGCTGTGGATCTGTCTTTTTCCCGCTATGTAGCCGCATGCAAAGGCGCGGGGCAGACCCGCGCGCGCGAAACCGCTGCCTACGCCTTTGCCGGTGATTGGCGCGTCCGCGCCACCATGGACAAGTTGCGGCCGGTGACGCTGGCCATGGAATCCACGGTGCGTTTCTGGAACACGGTGGGCAAGAGCCGCCTGGTCGGCAGTGCCGTGCGCGTGGGCGAGCGCCAGTTTCCCGCGCTCTGGGCCAAGGTCGCCCGTTGCGCCGATGTACTGCACATTCCCCTGCCTGCGGTCTACGTTTCGCCCGAGTTGGCCTCGCTGGGCGCCCACACCTTTGGCACCAGTGAGGATGCCACCTTGGTGCTTTCGGGCGCACTGGTCGACCACCTCACCGACGCCGAACTGCTCTTCGTGATTGGTCACGAGTGCGGTCACATCCACAACAACCACGTGGTGTACCTGACCGCGCTGTACTATCTGACCCAGACCGCGAATGCGATCCTGCGCTTGGGCGCCCAGCCCGTGGTGCTGGCCCTGCGCGCGTGGTCGCGGCGGGCGGAAATCACCAGCGACCGGGCCGGCCTGCTGTGCACTCGCGATCTCGGCATGGCCACGGCGGCGCTCATCAAGCTGGCGCTCGGCTCGCGCAAGCTCTACGGTGACATCAACGTCGACGAATACCTGCGCCAGTTCGCCGAAGCGCGCGACGATCTGCGCCGGCTGGGCGAGGCCTTTTCCACCCATCCCTATCTGCCCACGCGGGTGACGGCCCTGCGCCTGTTCGCACAGACGGCGTACTTCCGTGGGGTGGCCAGCGACGGTCATGACAGTGGAGCAGGCGGGCTTTCGCGCGAAGAATGCGACGCCCAGGTGGCCGATCTCTTGGCGGTGCTCAAGTGAGCGACGCGCTTCGCCCGGACGCGCGCAAAGCGGCCATTCGTGAGGTGCTCGGTCGCCTGGCCGACCTGGCGGCCACCACCGGGCTGGAATCAACCGCCCACGACATTCGCCAAGTACGCATTCCCAAGCTGGACCAAGGGCGCTTCTCTCTGGTGGTCCTGGGCGAGTTCAATCACGGCAAGTCGACCTTGATCAATGCCCTGCTCGGCTTGACCGATCCCTGGGCCACTGGTGCCAGTCCGGCGCAGCCCGCGGCTGAGCCTCTGTTGCCCGTGGGGATCACGCCCACCACGGCTGTGCTGGCGCTGATTCGTCACGGCGAGCGAGTCCTTGCCGAGGCTGTGTTTGAGGACGGCCGGCGCCAGACCATCGACCAGAGCAAGCTGGAGGATTGGCTGACCGTGGCTGGCGTGCAGGCGATGAACCAATCGCGTGGGGAGCCCGCCGGCTTTGCCGGCGGCGCACCATCGCGGGAGGGTTTGGGAACCCTCCCAGGGTTCCTATGTGAATTGCTCTCCCATGTCGAGATCGAGCACCCGGCGCCCTTCCTGCGCGAGTCGATCACAGTGGTCGACACGCCGGGCGTGAACGACATCAACGAGCAACGCGCGGACATCACCTATGGCTACGTGCCCCGCGCCGACGCGGCCTTGTTCCTGTTGGACGCCACGCAAATCCTCACAGCCTCGGAACGACGCTTTATCGAAGAACGCATTCTGCGCTCCTGTCGCGATCGCCTGGTCTTCGTGGTCAGCAAGGCCGATCTGCTCAACGACGCCGAGCTGGAAGAGGCGACCCAGTTCGCGCGGCAGCACCTGTCAGGGATGGTGAGCGCGCCCGCGGTGTTCCCCATCTCGGCCAAGCGCGCTCTGGCCGGCGACGTGGCGGGCTCGCGCCTGCAGCCGCTGCTGGCGCACTTGCGTCTGACCTTGGGGGCGGAGCGGGTGCGCCTGTTGCTCGACCACGCGCTCGAAGACGCGGGCCGCTTGGCGACCTTCGTGCGCGACAGCTTGGGCATGCGGCGACGCTCGCTGGAATTGCCGCCCGCGGATCTGGCGGCGCGCGTGGCGCACGCGCAGGAGCGGTTGAAGGAAGGGCGGCGGGCACTCGACCGGGCTGCGTCGGGAGTGCTGGCCGAGGCCGCGGCCTTGAAGGCCCGCGTGCGCCAGGACCTGTCTGACTTCGCCCGCGACTTCGCGGCCGCGCTGCCGCCCGAGATCGACAGCAGCGATGCGGCCGATGTGCGACGCTTTCTGGGACCGTTTCTACAAGACACGTGGAAAGCGTGGCTGGAAACCGAGGGCGAGCGCATGGCCGCCGAATTGGACCGGCTGGCCGAGCAGGCCATCGAAGTCGCAAATCAGCGTGTGGAAGGATTGACCCGCGAGATCGCCAAGGAGCTGTCGTCGCCCGAGGCGCGGCTGCACATCTCGGTGGACACCTTCAAGTACGACGCCTCGGTGTTCGCCTTGGGCGCTCTGGGCACGACGGTTTTCTTGTTCGTCAACACACTGGCCGGCGGGCTGATGACACTGGCCGCGCCGGTCCTGGCCCTGATTTTTCGCGGCAAGGTGGCGCAAGAAGTGAAGGCCGAGGCCAGGCAGGCCGCACCCGAAGCTGTGAACAAGGCCGCGGCTGCGCTGGCACCCAAGCTGGACCACATCGTCGACGAATTCGTGCAGCGACTGCAGGAATTCATCGCCGAGGCTGGCGCGGCCCTGGCGCGCGGGATCGCCGAGGTGCTGGAGCGCGCGCTGGCCGAGCGCCGCAGTCACGCCGAATCAGTGGCACCCAGTGCCGAGGCCATCGACCAATCGCTGCTCGCGCTCAGAGCCATCGAAGAGCGAATCGCGGAAATAAGACAGTCGGTGTGGGATGATGGCTGAGGGTCAGATGGGCTAGACTGTAGGAGTTGGATATGCTCAAGAGCGTCAGTTTCAAGAACTTCAAGAGCTATGCCCAGGCGCAATTGCCTCTGGCGGGACTGACGGTCCTGCTTGGGGCCAACGCCTCTGGGAAGAGCAACGCCATTGAGGCGCTGCGTTTGCTGGCGTGGCTCGCGGAGGGGCGACGTCTCGACTACCTATTCCAGGCCATGCGGGATCGGGAAGTGGATCTGCGCGGCAGCCCCCTGGAGCTTTCCCATGGTGGAGGCTCCATCTGCCTCGGGTGCACGTTGGGCGATGACGTGGGGGAAGAACTGGTGCTCGACTTGAGCCTCAGGGTAGCCGAAGACGGGTTTCGCATCATTGAGGAGCAGCTCTCCTCAAGCAGGGAAAACCTGCCGCTCTACAAGGTCATCGAGCCAGCCTCGCCTTTCACGAATCAGCTCCAAGTCTCGTACAACAACTTCGCCCGAGGGCCCAACAAGCCGCAGATCGTCGCCATCGATCAGCAGGCGGTCTTTACTCAACTAACCACGCCGGCGCGTTTTGATGCCAAGGATCAGCGCTCGCAGGTGGAAATTCCATTCGCGGCTAAAGAGATTCAGACGGCCTTGGATTCGGTGCTGTTTCTTGACCCTGTTCCGCGCCAGATGCGCGAGTACGTCTCGAAGATCGACCACAAGAAGCTTCGCGGCGACGGCGCCAACCTCTCCGCCGTGCTTCGCAACTTGTGCAACGGGGAGGGCAAGAAAGAGGATGTCCTCGGGTTCATCCGATCGCTTCCTGAACAAGACATCACCGACATCAGCTTCCTTGACGCCCCCGATGGCTACGTGATGGTCCAATTGCACGAGAGCTTCGGTGGGGCCAACCGTCCTGTTTCGGCGCGCCTGTTGTCGGATGGAACGCTGCGCGCGCTGGCCATCGCTGCAGCGTTGCTCTCAGCGGGCGGACGCGCACTGGTCGTAATCGAAGAGATCGACAATGGGGTCCACCCAAGCCGCGCCCGGGCGTTGCTGGAACACATCCGGGCCATCGCCGACCAACGACGGCTGCGTGTTCTTATCACAACCCACAATCCAGCCCTCCTGGATGCTATCCCGGCTGATTCTCTGCCGGATGTGGTGGTTTGCTACCGCGATCCGAACGACGGACTGAGCCGTCTACGCCGACTCGGGGATATGGACGAGTATCCCGAAATCGTGGCCCGTGGCCCCCTCGGCCGAGTGGTTGCGACAAATTTGCTTGATCGCATTATCAAGAACCCAGTGAGCCATGACCAGCGCGTAAAGCAAGCGGAGGCCTTCGTCGCGTCGCTGGAGGCCAAACCTTGAACGCAATTGCGGTGGTCGACACGACGGTTCTTTGTCGGTTTCTCGGTGTTCGCGATTCGACCGAGGAACAGGAGGCAATCCGGAAGTCCTATGTAGAGCGAACCGGGGCTGGCGAGAGGATTTTTCTGCCACTTGCAACCATCTTGGAAACCGGCAATCACATCGGGCAAGTGGCTGACGGAAACCTTCGCCGGCACTTTGCCGTGAAGCTGTGCGATCTGGTCCAGAAGGCGCGCCAGGTCCCGGCGGCAGTGCCGCTCTTGCCGCTGGGCGACTGGCAAGACGAGGACATCGAAAGCTTCCTCGCTCAGTTTCCAGACTGGGTAGGAGAGGGTAGCGGCCTCGGGGATCTGGCGATCCATCATGATTGGGAGAGGCTCTGCAAGTCCAACGTTGGCCGTCGGGTATACATCTGGGCCCTCGATGAGCACCTGGCGGCGTTTGATCGCAGCCCCGCTATCTAGCTGTCCCATCCCGAAAAATCCCCAGATCGGGCATGATCGGCTTTCCATGGGTCTGCTCGACGAACTCCGCGCTACGCTGACTGGCGGCGGGTCCTTGCCCGAGGCCGCGCGTAAGGAGATCGCGCAGGCTTTGGTTTGCGCGGACGAGGGCGAGCTGGTGATTGCGGAAGCGCGCCTACTCGGGCTATCTGACGACTATCCAGAACTGCCCGCCGTGCTCCTGGCCTTGGGCGAAGTGCGCGGCCGCCGCGATCACGACGAGGCTGCGGTCGAGGCCTACGGCCGGGCTGTCAACCTGGCCAAGGATTCCGTCGAGGGATGGCTGGGGCTGGGCGAAGCCCTGGCTCGCCTGGGCCGCGAGCAACCGGCGCGGGACGCGCTTCGCCGCGTGCTCTCGGGCACGGCCAAGCCCGAGCTGCGTGGTCGTGCGCAGGCGGCCCGGGCGCGCCTGGCCATGCACGCCGGCCGTCACGGCGAAGCCGTACGCGAGCTGCGCAAGGCGGCCGAGGCCTGTCCCCGCGACCGCATGATCGCAGCTGACCTGGGCCGCGCCCTGCTGGCCGCAGGGGCAAGCGACGGTTGGCGCTGGCTCATGCACGCTGCCCAGGACTTGATCGAAGCCAAAGCCTCGGGCGCACGTGACGACGCGAATCTAGTCGTCGAAGCAGCGCGCGCCTGCCCCGAGGCTGAGGCGGCCGAGGGCCTGCTGCGTGCGGCCCTGGCCGAGCTTCCCTGGCAAGCCCAAAGTCGAGCGCGCGTGCAGGCAGCCCTGGTCGAGCGCCTGGCCGCCACCGGGCACATGCCGGAGGCCACCGCCCTGGCGGCAGAAGCCTTGGCTGCCTATCCCGAGGACGCGGTCGTGCTGGCGGCCTGGCGCACCCTGGCCGAAGCGAAGGGCGACTTTGCCGGGGCTCTGACCGCAGCCAAGCGCGAGGCAGAATTGGGCACGCCTGCGCCGGCGGCGACGGTCGTGCGACTGGCCCTGGCAGCCCAAGATCGCGAGGCGTTGGAGCGGGCTTGCCTGAGCCATGCCGACTCGGATCCGTCGCTAGCCGCCAGCGTGCGTGCGTTTCTCGACGGCACCGCTCGCGAAGCCGACCTGCTGGCACTGGCTCCGCTGGCCCCGACCGAGGCTGCGCGACGATTCGTGGCGCAGGCACTGGCCCCGCCGACCCCACCGCCGGGCAATCTTCGCGGCTTGCTGGCCTTTGCTTGCGATCTGGCCACGCGCTCGCCTGAGCTGCAGTCGCTGCTTCCCGCCGCTTTGCGCGCGGCCGAGGCCGTGGATCGCCCCCTGCTGGTCGCAGTCATGGGCGAGTTCAATGCGGGCAAGTCGTCTTTCGTCAATGCCCTGTGCGGCGCCGAGATCGCGCGCGTGGGCGTCACGCCCACCACGGCCACCATCAACGTCCTTCGCTTTGGCCCGCCCGGCGGACGCATACACTTTCACGACGGCCGCGTCGAGGAACGCAGCGACGCCGAAATCAGAACATTCGTTGCCGACCTGGACGGCGCTGCGGCGAGTGCCGTGCGCATGGTCGAGACCTTCCACCCGCTGCCTGTGCTGCAAGAAATCGAGGTCGTCGACACGCCTGGCACCAACTCGTTGCGGCCCGAGCACGAGCGCGTGGTGCGCGCGTTTCTCGTCGAGGCAGATGCCATTGTGTGGATCTTCTCGCTAACCCAGGCGGGCAAGGCAAGTGAGCGCAGCGTCCTCGACCGGGCGCACGCGGCGGGCAAGCGCGCGCTGGGCGTGCTCAACAAGGCGGATCAAGCGGGTGCAGACGATGTCGCAGCCCTGCTCGGGCACATCGCCGCGACGCTGGCCGGCCGGGTGGAAGCATTGGTGCCGCTCTCGGCGCGCGACGCGTTTGCGGCCCAGCTTGCTGGCGACGACGCGCGCTTGAAAAAGAGCGGCCTGCCGGCTGTGCAGGCAGCCCTGCACGAGCGATTCTTTCAACACACACACGCGCTCAAGCAGGCGAGCGCAAGCGCGGCTTTGGCACGTCTTGCCGAGGAGGCCGGCCACCTGGTCCAAGCCGCGCATCCGGTCGCAGATTGGCAGGCCCACCTGGAACGCCGCCGCGCTGACCTGGATGCCAGCGACACGCGCCTGAAGGCTGCGTTGGCGAACGAGCGGCTCAATCTGGCGGCGAACTTGGATGACGGCTTCCGACGCGCAGCCGCCGAGACGCTGGCCATGGCCCAACCGCGCGCCTGGCCACTGGGCGATTCCCTTGGCCTAGCGGCCGACGAGGAGTTTCTTCTCGACCAGCTCGATGAGGTGATCAGCAGCGCGACCGAGTCAAGCAAGGCTGCCTTGCTCGCCGCCGCAGCCGGAGCCCCTGAGCTACCCATTGCCGCAGCGGTGGACCAGTTCGCCGCCTATGCCCGCGGCATGTTGGCCGGCGGCGTGGCCGAGCGTTTCTTGCAGCAGGTCCTGAGCAAAACAAGAGGCCGTGCTGACGTCGATGCCGCGGCTGTGATGCTCACGCGGCGGATGCCCGACGCCGAGGCTGAGCTGTTCGCGCCCCTGGCCGCCAAGATACGCGCGGTTCTTGCCAAGGCCCGCGCTGACCTGGCGTTGCAGGCGGCCCGGCAAGCGATGGCCGATGCGCTGATTGATGCCCGTTTGGCCGGCCCGTTGGCTGCGTTGGTGGCAAAGTGCAGATGATGAGCAACTTTGTGCTTGGTATCGACGAGGCAGGCCGGGGTCCGGCGCTCGGTCCCATGGTGCTGGCAGCGGTCGTCCTCGACGAGAAGGCAGCGGATCTGCTGGCCAAGCAAGGAGTGCGCGATTCCAAGGCATTTGGTTCGTCAGCTGGTGCGCGGCGAACCCGCGCCATCCTCAAGAATTCCGTCGAAGAACTGGCGAGCTGGGTCGGTGTGGAAGTCTGCAGCGTGGAAACCATCGACGAGTACGTCAGCCACCACGCTCTCAACCTGCTGGAGAGAGAACGCGCCGTGCGCCTGATCGAGCGCGCTCCAATCTGTCGTCGCATCGTCGCGGACGGGCAAGGCCTGTTCTCGCCGCTGGCCGCCCGCTATCCCCATCTCGAAGCGCGCAATCGGGGTGAGTCGGTTCACACGGCGGTCGCGGCAGCCAGCATCTGTGCAAAGGCACACCGGGATGCTCTGTTCGATGAGATCGCTCGGCGCTATGAGGCGGACTTCGGCCCGTTGGGAGGTGGCGGCTATGTCAACCCGCTCACGCACGCCTTCGTGGCCGCATACGTCCGCCGGCACGGCCACCTGCCGCCCGAGGCACGTGCAAGCTGGCCCTGGCCTGGAGATCCGAAGCCGGCCCCGCGCCTGAAGCACGCCGTGCGGCGTTAGGTACGCAAGCTGCATGAAAGACGCCAGGCGAGCGCGCCAAAAAAATCTGGACTCTTGCGCGCAACCGGCTCATCTTGGAATGGAATACTCTGATCGTCGCCCACTTGGGTTCCTTGCGAAGCCGCTGCTGGGTAGTCGACTGAGAATGAGAACCTGGCACAAGGAGAAGGAACCATGGGAAAGAGACTCTACGTCGGCAACCTGCCCTACTCAGCTAACGAGCAGGATCTACACGACCTATTCGCGGGCACGGGCCACGAAGTGACCGAGGCCAAGCTGGTCATGGATCGGGAAAGTGGCCGCCCGCGCGGCTTTGCGTTTGTCGAGATGGCGACCGATGCGGGCGCAGAAGCCGCCATTGCCAACCTCAACGGCAAGGATTTCCAGGGGCGCACACTGACTGTCAACGAGGCGCGTGAGCGATCCGCGGGCGGCGGCGGTGGTCGTGGCGGCTTTGGCGGCGGCGGTGGCGGCGGCGGTGGTGGTGGACGCGGCGGCCGCGGTGGTCGTGGCGGCGGTGGCGGCGGTCGAGGGGAGCGCTGGTAGACCATCCGTGAAGCCATTCAACAAGAGCGCCGCTGAAAAGCGCAAGAAGGAGATCAGCCGCCAGCAATGGCAAAAGGAAAAGGCTGAACGTCTACTTCAGCGCCAGCAGGAACGTGAAAGGCGCGGCGCTCTGGAGCCGGGCGAAGATCCCGACATCGCCGGGATCGTGCCCGGCCCGCAGCCTACGCCGGGCGAGAGCCCCGACGTGGCTGCCGCTGTGCCCAGCCCTGCGCCGCCTCCGGACGAGAAAATCTGATCTACTTCGTTTCCAGTTTGTAGACGCCGTCCCAGTCAGGAGGCAACGGGGCCGTGCGCAGAGTTTCGCAGCGTTTGATGAACACCGGCGCCGGGCCGTCTGTGGGGACGATGTGCAACACCTTCTGGAACCCCGCCACCGCCTGGTCCCAGCGCTGCGCCCGGTAGGCAGCCAGCGCCTCGGCAAAGGCGGCGTGGAGGTCTTGCTGTTGCGCCGTGAGCTGGCCCTTGGCCGCGACCAGCTCGTATATGCGCGTGGGCAGCACCTTGCCTTTGACCCGAATGAAATCGATCTCGCGCGATTCGATGGCATCACCGGCTGCCCGCCAGGTCGGTTCGGAGATCATGATCTGCGTTCCGTACTGCTTGTTCACGCTTTCCAGGCGCGAGGCTAGGTTCACGTTGTCGCCGATGGCGGTGTACGCCAGGTGCAAGTGGGAACCAACGTTGCCTACCACCAGGCGCCCCGAGTTGAGCCCCATGCGGGTGAAGAACACAGGGCGATTGGAATCGCCACTGGGCGCCTGTCGTCCCTGCTCAGCGATGGCCAGAGCTGCCAGGCAGGCGTTGCGCGCGTGCCCCGGATCCTCGGCCGGTGCACCGAACACGGCCATGATGGCGTCGCCGATGTACTTGTCGATGAGGGCCTTGTGCGAGAGCAAGGCCTGGCTGGCGGCGTCGAAGTACTGGTTGAGGTAGCCGATTAGCACCTGAGGCGGCAATTTCTCCGAGATGCGGGTGAACTCTCTCACGTCGGAGAAGAACACCGTGGCTTCCACCTCCTTGCCGCCCAAGCCGATCCGGTCCGGGTCAGCTAGCAGCTCGCGCACGACCTCGGGTGCCAGATAGCGCGAGAACACGCTGCGCACCTCGCGCCGACGTCGTCCTTCGATCTGGTAGCTGAGCAGAGCGGCCAACACCAGGCTGAGACTGCCCGCCGCGAGAGGCTCGACAATGGGTACCCACAGCAGGCGGGTGCGGAACACGAAAAAGGCCGCCCCCACCGCGCCGGCCAGCACCAGCGCGATGAGAGGCAAGGCTACCCACTGCCGGCCCACGCGCATGAAGAGCACGCCGACCATCACGGCGAGGATCACCGTCCACGCCGTGGCGAGCCGGCCGTCGAGCGGCCGCAAGAAATCGCGGTTGAGCAGGTTGGACAGCAGCGTAGCGTGGATCTCCATGCCGGGAAACGGCTGCTGGCGCGCCATGGGCGTGTTGTGTGCATCGTAGAGGCCCGCCGCCGTCCCGCCCACGACGACGATCTTGTTCTTGAAGGTGGCGGGCGCCAGATCCGGAGTTTCGCCGACCCGCAGCTTGGCCGCCGATACGATGAGCGCGTGCGCCGAGTAGTAGGGAAAGTTTCCGTCGGGCCCGCCCGGGCCGTACCAGGTGAGAAGGAAATCCGGGCCGACTAGGGGTATGCCGAGCGCGGCCGGCGCCGCACGACCTTGGCCCGCAGCGGCCGCGTATGCGCTGTAGGCGAGGCTGGGCAGAACCCCTTCCGAAAAACGGTGGAGAAGCGGCACGCGTCGGCAAATCTCGTCCTCGTCTTCGACGTAGTTCACCACGCCCAGTCCAGCCGCTCCGGCTTGCAATACCGCGAGGGGAAGGATGGCGTTGCGAAACACACCAGGACGCGTGGGCAGATCGGCTTGCGCCGGCCACAGCAGGCGCGCCTCGGGCCTGACGTCGTTGTTCTGCTCGGCATCGGCGTCGGCGAGCATCTGCGCAGCGAGATGAACCGTTCCCGCGCGCCTGATGGCCGCGCCAAATTCCGTATCGACCTCGGCGCCGTCGCTCTCTTTGCTGTCGGACGACGGCTCGGAAAAATACATGTCAAAGAGAACCGCACGCGCCCCGCCCTGCGCGAGGTAGTCGACCAGGATCTGGTAGAAGCTGCGCGGCCAGGGCCAGCCCACCTGCATCTTGCGGCGGTAGAAATTGATGCTCTTCTGGTCGAGGGCCACCACCACCACGTCGGGGTTGGGCCGGCGCGTCCCGGAAAAAGCGCGAAAGCGGGCGTCCAGCGTCTTGAGCTCGACGGTGCGCCAAACGCCCCCTGCGTGCCCGATCAACACGACCAGCGCCGCGGCCAGCCCCACGGCAAAGCCCCAGGCCAGCCGGTTGCGACGAAGAGCAGCCCGCAGGTTCATGCCCGCGCATTATAGGGCTTGGGGCGCGTCACTCAACAGAGACGGGAACATCGATGCCCGGCACGCGCTTGGCGGCCTGCCAAAGTTTCTCAAGCTCCTCGGGCGAAGCCGACGCGACCGTGCGGCCCTCGGCCTCCAACGCCTGCTCCATGTGGCCGAAGCGACGAGCAAACCGGTCGGTCGCCTCACGCAGGGCATTCTCTGCGTCCAGCCCCAGCTTGCGCGCCAAGTTGCTCAGGGCGAAAAGCGTGTCGCCCAGCTCGTGCATCATGTGCGCGCGATCGCCGGATTGGCAGGCCTGGTCCAGCTCGGCCAACTCCTCGCTCACTTTGTCGCGCACCCCAGCCGCATCCGACCAGTCAAAACCCACCGCGCCCGCCTTCTCGCCGGCGCGCGTGGCGCGCACCAAAGCCGGCGCGCTACGCGGAATTCCGTCGAGCGCGCCCTTGCGTCCCTTCTTGGCCTTCTCGACCGCCTTGAGCTTGGCCCAGTTGGCCAGCACGGCTTGCGACGTCTCAGCCTGTGCTTCGCCAAACACATGGGGATGGCGACGCACCAGCTTGGCCACGATCCCGCTCACCACGTCGTCGATCCCGAAGGCCCCCTCGGCATGGCGGAGCTCGGCCTGAAAAACAATCTGCAGCAGCAGATCGCCCAGTTCCTCCACATGGTCGCGCACATCGCCCGATTGCAAGGCGTCCACCACCTCGTAGGTCTCCTCGACCAGGTAGGGCAGCAACGACTGCAGGGTTTGTTCGCGGTCCCAAGGGCAACCGTTGGGCGCCAGCAGCCGCTGCATCAGGCCGACCAGATCAGGCAGGTTGCGTCCCGTCTGCTTGCCCGGCAGCGGGCTCAAGTCGAGTTGCGGCGACGGAGTCTCTTGGCTCACGGGTTACCGGGGCCAAGCTTGGAGGACAGCCGGTCACGCGGCAAGAATCATTCGGGCTACAAGGGAGTACTATGCGCCCCCGCCTACGCAGATTTCTGACCCCTTGGCCACGTCCGTGGACTCCTATTCATACGATCCGTCCCCCTTTTTGGAGGTTTGCATGCGCTTTGTCTCTCTGCCTCTCGCCGTAACTTGGGTGACTACACGGTTTCGGTCACGGTCGGCGCGCAGACAGTGACCACTACAGCGTCGTTGGTCAAGGGTGGCGCCGAGATCACCGTGGCCTTGAACTAGCACCGGTGCGGGATGTGGACACCGATTCTTCCGTTCGGTCAGGATGCCAGTTACCGTTGCGCATTGGTGCTTGCGGTTCGAGTCGACACGTAAAGGAGCCAACGATCACAACGGCGGAACAGGTTCTAGGTCGAAAAGGCGGGGATCCTTCTGAGGCTGGCGCGAGACCTGCAAAGCGAACCGCGGGCTGCCTGGTCGCATTTCGCTCGCCGTCGGGCTCCCCAAATCCGATGGCGCGACTGCGCGCTGGGCGCGGCCTGGGTTCCGTGGTAAATGACATCAGGTTCGATTGAGTCAACGGCCGAACGATCCCCAACGAGCAACTGCGGATGTCGAGTCAGACCGCGTGGTCCTCGACGACAACCGCGTTGCGCTTTCGTTGTTTGGCGAGAAGAACTCCAACCTCAAACGCATCGAGCTGGAGACGGGCGCCAAGCTTCACTCGCGGGGAAACGAGCTGACTTTCCTGGGTGCGACCGACGCGATTGCCCAGGCGCGCCGTCTGGTGGAACAGCTCTACCGCATGGTGCGCGGCGGCCGCGCGGTGGGGCCCGAGGACGTCACGCGCGCGGCGCATGTTCTGCGCGGGGATGCCAACGCCAACCTGCAGGAAGTTTTTTCCGACACCATCCTGGTGGGCAGCCGCGCCCGCCCTATCGCGCCCAAGGGTCTGGCCCAAAAACGATATGTCGACGCCATCCGCGAGCGCGACATCGTGTTCGGCATCGGGCCTGCGGGCACCGGCAAGACCTATCTCGCCATGGCGCTGGCCTTGCGCCAGTTGATGGAGAAGCGGGTCAAGCGCATCGTGCTGACCCGGCCGGCCCTCGAGGCGGGTGAGCGCCTGGGCTTCTTGCCCGGCAGCATGGAGGAGAAAGTCTCGCCCTACCTGCGGCCGCTCTACGATGCCTTGCACGACATGATGGATTTCGACCGCGCCCACCAGTTGGTCGAACGCGGGATGATCGAAATCGCGCCCATCGCGTTCATGCGCGGTCGCACGCTCAACGATTCTTTTGTCATCCTGGACGAGGCGCAGAACACCACCGGCGAGCAGATGAAGATGTTCCTCACCCGCCTGGGCTATGAATCCAAGGCGGTCATCACGGGAGACGTGACCCAGATCGATCTGCCCGACCACCGGCGATCCGGCCTGACCGAGGCCGAATCGCTGTTGAGGGGGATCGAGGGCATCGCCTTCTGCTATTTCACCGAGGTCGACGTGGTCCGCCACCCGCTGGTGGCCGCCATCATCCGCGCTTACGACCGTAAAGCCCAGAACAACGGCGGCGGCCGTCCGCCCAGCAGCGAGGGTTGACGCCGTGGCGTCCAATGAATCCTTCTCTGAGGCGCCCAGCCCGGTCGAGCGCGCACGCTACGAGCGCAACGAGCTGCTCTCCATCTCGCGCGCCTTGTCTTCCGAACGAGATATTCGCAGGCTACTCGATCTGATCCTCGACAAGAGCCGGCGCATCACCGGCGCTGACGCCGGCAGCGTGTACGTGCTGGAGGCAGCGGACGCCGACGGCAACGGACAGCCCGACAGCCTGGCCTTCGGCAATCCGGCGCGGTCGCCGCGGGCGCTGGGGGAGATGGGCCGGCGGCATGGGTCCGCCCCGGCGGGCGGACTGGCGAGTCGACCCGCTCGGCTGCACTTCATGCTGTCGCAAAACGATTCCATCCCGGTCGACTTCAAGGAGTTCACCTTGCCGGTGGACGACACCTCACTGGCGGGTCGGGCCGTGCTGGCGGGCCGGCCCATCAACGTGCCCGATGTCGAGCAGGCCAAAGCCACCGCCGGAAACCCCGCCCACAATCGCAGTTTCGACGACAAGATCGGCTACCGCGCGCGCTCGATGCTGACCGTGCCCATGCTGTCAGCCGAGGGCGAGGTCATTGGAGTCATCCAGCTCATCAACAAGAAACGCCGGCCCAGCCAGGTGCTGGCCACGCCGGCCGATTTCGAGGAGGGCGTGGTCCCGTTCGACGAGCGCGCCGAGGAGATGGCGCTGGCGCTGGCGTCGCAGGCGGGCGTGTCGCTGGAAAATGCAATTCTGTACGACGAGATCCGGCGACTCTTCGAGAGCTTTGTCGACGCCTCGGTCACCGCGATCGAGTCACGCGATCCCACTACCTCCGGCCATTCGCGGCGCGTGGCCACCTTGAGCGTGGCCCTGGCCGAGAAAGTGGACGCCGTGGCCGAGGGCCCGCTCGCTGCTGTGCACTTCTCGCGCGACGATCTGCGACAGATCGAATATGCGGGCGTGCTGCACGACTTCGGCAAGGTCGGTGTGCGCGAGCAGGTACTGGTCAAGGCCAAGAAGCTCTACGATTGGCAACTCGAAGTCATCCGCCTGCGTCTGGCCTATGTGCGCAAGGCCATCGAGGCCGAGTCACTGCGCAAGCAACTGGAGCACGTGCGGCAGGGCGGCTCGGCCACGGCCTTGGTGGCCATCGAGAAGCAACGGAACGAAAGTTTGGCCGCTATGGATGAATGCTGGCACCTCGTGCAAACGGCCAACGAGCCAACTGTACTGGAACAGCCCGTGCTGGCTCGCCTGACCGAAATGGCGGCGTGGACCTACGTCGACGAAGTCGGCCAAGCGAGGCCGTATCTTCTGACCGACGAAGTGGCGGCCCTGCAGGTGTCGCGCGGCAGCCTGACGCCACTGGAACGCCAGCAGATCGAAAGCCACGTCAACCACACGGTGGCCTTCCTGCAGACCATTCCTTGGGGTCGCAGGCTGCGCCGGGTCCCGCAGATTGCCGGCGCCCATCATGAGTTGCTCAACGGCGCGGGCTACCCGGTTGGCCTTCGCGCTGCCGATATTCCCGTGGAAGCGCGCATGTTGACCATCGCCGACATCTTCGATGCGCTGACCGCAGCGGACCGGCCGTACAAGGCCGCCGTCCCGGTGCAACGAGCCCTGGGCATCATCGAGAGTGAGGTCAAGGCGGGCAAGTGCGATGCCGATCTGTTTCGCGTATTCGTGGACGCGGAGATCTACAAACGCGTTTTGTGATCTTGGTATTGAGCAAGCGAACCGTCTATCATCGGGTTCGTGCCCGTCGATGTCGTCGCCCGAAAAGATGCCGGCCGCCTGGTTGGCGCGGCCGCGCGCCGCAACGTTGCCAACCGCCTGCGCGTGGCCTTGCGCGGACTGGGACGCTCGCGTTCGTCGGCCACATTGCTGTTCACCGGCGATGACGAGATCCGCGCGCTCAATCGCGAGTTCCGCGGCCTCGATCGGGCCACCGACGTCCTGAGTTTTCACATGCAGGAGCTGAAGAGCGAGTCCGATCCGGCTGGCGATGGGGTTTTTCTCGGCGACATCGTGATCTCGGTCGACACCGCCCGCCGCCGCGCCGGCCGCGCCCGCCTCAACCGGGAACTTGAACGTCTGGCCATCCATGGGCTGTGCCACTTGTTTGGCCACGATCACCATCGTCCCGGCCAGGCCCGTCGCATGCGCGCGCTGGAGAAGCAGCTCCTGGCTGCTATTGGTTAGCGTCGGGCGTGACTCGCAGCCGCTCCAGCACGGAGGCGGGAAGGTTGCCCATGTACACCTGCCCGTCGACCAGAAAGCTCGGCGTACCCTCCAGCTTGAGGGCGATCCCGACCTCGACGTCGTTCTTCACGTCCGCCAGCCCCTCATCCTTCATGCAGCGGTCGAGCGCAGCGGGATCAAGCTTGAGCTCAGCCGCAATCTTCTTCGTTGACTGCGTGTCGAGAAAGTTCGACAGCTCGAACAGAGTGTCGTTGGCGTCCCAGAAACGCCCAACGTGGCCTGCGCACTCGGCGAGTTGCGCGGCCCAACAGGCAAACTGGTGAAAGGGTCGCTCGATGCTGCGGTTGCACGCCTGATCGAGGGGAAAGTGTCGGTGAACCAGACGGACCCGATCGGGAAACTGCGAGACAATGGCGCGCAATTGCGCATGGGCCTGCCTGCAGTGGGGACACTCGTAGTCGGAGAACTCGGTGATGGTCAGGGTGGGCTTCTGCGCCCCAATCCAGTGGCCACCGCCCGGTACCTCGCCGCGCGCCAGGCCGCTCTCAGCCAAGCGCGAGGCGCGGGATTTCCCGCTTTGCGGCCAGTAGGACGGAACCAGGGCGACAAGTCCCAGCACCGTCGCGCCTAGCGAGGCCAAGCTGGTCAAGCTCTTGCCCGGAGCTTCGCGAAAAACCTGCAACGGGGCAGTGGCCACAGGGGAAAGCCCGATGTTCGCCGCCTGCACCAAGGCCAGGATGAAGAGCGACAGGTTGATGCCATAGGTGCTGACGCACAGGATGCACAGGGCGTGCACGCGGAAGGCTGAAATGCTGCCCAGCACGGCGCTTGTGGCGACGAATCCCGTGAAGAGCAGCAGGCCACACGCCGCGCTCAAGGCGGAGCGACGGGCGCGCAATCCCCACAACACCACGCCCGCTGCCAAACCGTAGCCCCAAACTCCCCATAGCGCCGTGGGGACCCCGAACAAAATCGAAAAGGGGCTGCGGGCCACGTCGTCGCAGTTGAAGGTGCTGCCGCGGCCACAAAAGCTGTGGAAACCGGCCTCGCTGTTGACCTTGAAATGGATACGGGCCAGGACCACCGAGATCAGCAGCCCAGCAAGAGCGAGAATGAGCATGAGCCACCAGATCCCCTTGCGGCCCGAGGCCGAGGAGGTGGCTTGGCTGACGCTGCTAGTCTTGTCCATGTGACAGAGCAAACCCTTACCACGATTGGCCGTCCGTGGAAGGGTTCGTGTCGCGTGGGGAGCGGTTTCCTGGTCCGCGCGGATCTCTTGCGGTCGCAAGGACACCCGCAAGGACACCCGCAAGTTGACGCCCGCGAACCTCGTACCCTATCATCTCGCGATGCTCGAGACGATGGCTGATGGTTGTTCGGCACACAGTGGGGCGCGGGCTCCCTCTCATGCGGCGGCCGTTTCGCTATCGGTCGTTGCCCCAGTGTGTTTGATTGCCCTGGCCCTGGCTGGGGGACAGGGTTGTATTTATTCCAGCGTGCGCATTCGCCCGCCGTCGTCTGAGGACCTACGCCAGCCACGGACGCTGGGCAAAGGTCGAGAGATTGCGCTCATTAGCCCCTTTTTCGACCAGCGGCCTTCGACTTATCGTTGCGGTATGAGGAAGAATGGCTACAACTCGGATACCGCGGACGTCATGTGTTTGGAACCGCCCGCGAAGTGGTTGGCCAACGCCTTGGCGCAGGGATTGACATCTGCGGGCTTTCGCGTAAGCGCAGGAAGGAATTCACCGTCACCCTCAGCGGTCATTGTGCAGGGAATTGTCTTGCAGTTCTTCGTTGAGCCCCACCTGTCTTTCCACCTGTCTCTCATAAGTATGTCTCCCGAGGCGGACATATCGGTCAAACTGGTGGTATCAACCCCGTCCGGTCTGCGCGCCGAACGCGTCTTCTACGTGAAAGGCGTCGAGGATTCTTTCACGGCTGCCGAGTACAACTTTCAGGCGGCGGCAGTCACAGCAACCCAACAAGCCGTCGACGCCATGGTCAGGGCGATTGCCTCGCTCTTGGATCGCTATTCCCCAGCACAGACATCGCCAGCAGTTTCCTTGTTGGACGAATAGGAGCGCATACAATGAAGGCAATTGAGCGCATCCTCTGTGTAGCCTTTCTTGTCGCGCTCACAATGGGCAGTTGCATGGGCAGTTGCGCCCGGCTCATTACTATCGACCCAGAACTCGTGCCCAGCCGCAATCAGCGCGACTGGACAATCACCCAAGGACCGCCACTGACAGCCCAACTGCCACCAGCGGTTGCACCACAGTCACAGGCTTCCGTGGCTGCCCAACTCGGCAACAAACGTCTGGCGGTGCTTGAGTTTCGGGGAAAGAACTTGGAGCAGGACATCCTGATGACATTCTCCGACACAGTCCGCGGTGGCGCCCTGCAAGGCCTGTCCGGCCGTGGAGTCGTGGTGATGACCCGCGAGAACATGCTGGTGCTGCTCAAGGACATGGGAAAGAAGGATTGCCAAGAAGGCGAGTGCGAAGTCGAAACCGCGCGCAACATAGGTGCGGACTATGTGGTTTCGGGCAAGGTCGTACGCATGGAAAAGATCTACGTCGTCACGCTCAAGCTGCACGAAACCCAAGGCGGCAGCTTGCTCGGTACAAACACTGTGGAGGGTGCCAACCAGATCGAACTCATGCGCACGCTGCGCGAGCAGGCGCGGCAACTGACACAACACGCGTTCAGCGCTTCAAGATAGCAAGGGATAGCTCTCGACGATCTCGTGTAGCGCACCCTTGGGACGCAGGGTGCTGCGGTAGAGGTGGAAGCTGCTGACCACGAAGTGCCCGCCGTCGAACCCGGCGTGCTCGGACAGGAAGCGATCCATGTCATGGCGTGGCCGCGTGGGGAAACGGGCCAGGGTCAGGTGGGGCAAGAAACCGCGCTTCGCCGTTTCGGGGTCAGGCCCCAGCACCCCGTCAACAGCATCCTTGAGCGCGCGCAACGACTCGGGCGGTTCGAGGCCGAGCCACAAGACCCGCGCCGGCTTGCGCGCGCTCGGCGGCGGAAACACGCCGGTGCCATGCAGCGCAAGCTCAAAGCGCGGTGTGCGGACGTCGCGCAAGTGCTCACGCAAGTCAGCCAGTCGGTCCTCTGCGGTGTCGCCCAGAAACCGCAGGGTGATGTGCAACTGCTCGGCCCGTGTCCAGCGTGCGCCAGCTATTCCCTGACACAGACGCGCGATCACCGGTCGAAGTTCGGCTGGCAGGTCCGCCGCGATGAAGAGACGCAGCACCGATCAGGCCTTGGCGATGGCTTCCCGCCAGCGCGACAGAATGCGGTCACGCTCGCTGGCGGGCATGCGCGCATGGAAGATGGTTGCGTCCGAGTCCGTCGCGACGGCGGCGGCGACGGCCAGTCCTGCGCCCTCTGCCGCCAGCCGCGCGGCACCCAGGGCAGTCAGCTCGACCTGCGCGGGTCGCACGATGTCGGCGCCGAGTAGGTCGGCCTGGATCTGCATGAGCAAGTTGTTGGCCGTGGCGCCGCCGTCCACGCGCAAGCTGGTCAGCACGCGACCCGCGTCTTGTTCCATGGCCCGAACCAGATCGACATTCTGCAAGGCCATGGCCTGCAAAGCCGCGCGTGTGATATGAGCCGCCCGGGTGCCACGCGTGAGGCCCAAGATCGCGCCGCGCGCTTCGGAGCGCCAGTGGGGTGCGCCCAGTCCGGCCAAGGCCGGCACGATGGTGACTCCCCCATCATCAGGCACCGATGCGGCCAGGCCCTCACTTTCGGCCGCCTGTGTGATGATTCCCAGCCCGTCGCGCAGCCACTGGATGAGCGCACCTGAGACAAAGGCACTTCCCTCAAGAGCGTAGGCGGTTTCCGTCGTGGTCTGCCATGCCACTGTGCCGAGGAGCCGATGGCGCGACAATACGGGCCGCGGACCCACGTTCATGAGAAGGAACGAACCCGTGCCAAAGGTGCACTTGGCGTCGCCAGGCCGCAGGCACTGTTGACCGAAGAGCGCGGCTTGCTGATCGCCCGCTGCCGCAGCCAGGAGGATGCCGTCGGGGATCCCGCCTGCGCCATGGGTGACAGCCAGCCGCCCCGAGGACGGACCAACCTGGGGCAGAATCGCGGCCGGCACGCCGAAAATGCGACACATCTCCGGGCTCCATTGCAGACTCTCCAGGTCAAGAAGCGACGTGCGCGAGGCATTGGACACGTCGGTCACATGGACCTGTCCGCCTGTCAGGCGCCAGATGAGGAAGCTGTCGACTGTGCCGAACGCGATCTCGCCCGCCTCGGCCCGGCGCCGCAGATCGGGGATGTGATCCAGCAGCCAGGCAATCTTGCTGGCCGAGAAATACGGGTCGAGCAACAGACCGGTCCGCTGGCGCACCAACGGCTCCAGGCCCTCGGCGCGCAGTCGATCGCACATTTCGCCTGTGCGCCGGTCCTGCCAAACCATCGCTGGCGCCACCGCCCGGCCCGTCGCACGATCCCACAGCACAGTGGTTTCACGCTGGTTGGTGATGCCAATGGCCGCAATCTCGACTGGCCCCGACTGGCCGCGCGCCTGCGCAAAAGCCGTCAGCACCGACTGCCAGATCGCCTCGGGATCGTGCTCCACCCGCCCCGGCTGCGGGTAGCTCTGCGGAATTTCGCAATAGCCACGCCCGCGGATCGCGAGGTGCTGGTCGAGCACCAACACGGTCGTGCCGGTGGTGCCCTGGTCGATGCCCACTATGACGGGACTGCTACTCATGAGCCGGATTATCGGTCAAAAAGCGGCCGAACCTAGCGGAAATACACGGGTTCGTGATACGATGGCCTTTCACCCTTCGCCTGATGTCATGCAACGGCCACACTCCTGAGGTCCCATGCGGCGCGTGCTAGTGGTGGATGACGAAGAGAACCTTCGTCATATGCTGCAGACGCTGCTCAAGCGGGAAGGCTACGACCCGGTCGGCGTGCCGTCCGTCGACAGTGCCTTGCTTGAGCTGGGAAATCTGCCCTACGACATCATCATCACCGACCTGCGCATGCCCGGCCGTAGCGGCATGGAACTCGTGGATGAGGTTCGCCGACGCAACCTGGATGCCACCGTCGTCGTGATGACCGCTTTCGGCAGCAAGGACGTGGCCATCGAAGCCATGAAGCGAGGAGCGTACGATTATCTGTCCAAGCCCTTCGAAGCGGACGAGCTGATCCTGCTTCTGCGCAAGGCCGAGGAGCGGGAACGGCTCTTTCGCGAGAACCAGACTCTGGCGCGCCAGGTCCGTTCGGCCGGGGTGGAGCCCGAGGGAGGCTTTGGCGATTTCGTCGCGTGCAGCCCGCAGATGCTCGAACTGTTCCGCACGGTACGCAAGATCGCCGAATTCAAGACCACGGTACTCATCGACGGTGAGTCGGGCACCGGCAAGGAGCTGGTGGCGCGCGCCATCCACAGCAGCTCGCCGCGCGCGCGCGCGGCCTTTATCGCGGTGAACTGCGGGGCTATCCCGGCCAACCTGCTCGAATCCGAGCTGTTCGGCCATCGCAAAGGCGCATTCACCGACGCCAACCGTGATCGCAAAGGCCTATTCGAAGAGGCCTCGGGCGGAACCCTCTTTCTCGACGAAATCGGAGAACTGCCGCTCAACCTGCAGGTCAAGCTGCTGCGCGTGTTGCAAGAGGGAGAGATCCGCCGACTTGGCGACAGCCAGGACACGAAGGTCGACGTCCGCGTCGTGGCCGCCACCGCGCGTGACCTGGCCGCAGAGGTCAAGCGGGGAGCGTTCCGCGAGGACCTGTACTACCGGCTCAATGTATTCGCCTTGCACCTGCCAGCTCTGCGTGACCGACGCGAAGACATCCCGCTGCTGGTGGAGCACTTTCTCCACCGCATGAATGCCCGCATGGGCCTAGCCATCTCGGGAGTCACGGCCGAGGCTATGAGCATTCTCACGGCATGCGACTGGCCCGGAAACGTCCGGGAGTTGGAGAACACCGTGGAGCGCGCTGTCGTGCTGGCAGAGGGCCCGACGATTGACGTTGATTCCCTGCCAGAGCGGCTACGGTCTCCAGCCTCGGGGACGACCCCGGCCCCAGCCGCGGTGGACGACGGCGATCTGTCAATCAAGAGGGCATCTCGGCGTTCTGAGGAGGATCTCATCCGCCGAGCTCTGGAGCGCACCAAGGGCAATCGGACCAGAGCTGCCGAGCTCTTGGAGATCAGCCACCGGGCTCTCCTCTACAAGATCAGGGAGTACGGGATCGGAGCCGCCAGGGACACGCGAGACTACGACGCATACGGTAATAGCCACGAACTGACACCGTCTCCTGTCACACCAGCGCCGACCGGCTCAACTTGGAAGGCAAAGTGAACGATGAGAGGGGGATGGGAAGGTTTTTTGACCTTTTCTGTAGATGCCCCACCATGTAGGTGAAGATAGGGAAATGAAGGTAACCATCTAAAGACGACCTCGATGCCAAGAAACTGCATAGGCCTCGATATCGGTTCGAGTTCCGTGAAAGTCGTCCAGCTCAAGGAAACCTCCAAGGGCCTTCAACTGGTCAACTTCGGTTTCGAGCCGCTGCCAGCGCAGACTATCGTCGACGGCGCGATCATGAACCAGACCGCCGTGGTCGAGGCCATCAAGACTTTGCGCGACAACCTCGGGATCAAAGGCAAAGAGGTAGCCACAGCCATTTCCGGACACTCCGTTATCATCAAGAAGATCAAAGTCCCGCCCATGACGCCCGAGGAACTGGAAGAGCAGATTCCCTGGGAAGCCGAGCACCACATCCCCTTTTCCAAGGACGACGTGGAAATCGATCATCAGTTGGTGGGCAGCGAGGGTGGCAGCGGAGGCCAGATGGAGCTCTTGCTGGTGGCGGCCAAGAAGGAAGTCGTCTCCGACTACAGCATGGTCATTCGCGAGGCCAAACTGGTTCCCATGATCATGGATGTGGCCGCCTTCACCATCCAGAACGCCTACGAGGCCAACTATCCGGTGGTTCCTGAGGAGGCAGTGGCCATCATCAACGTCGGCGCCACTCTCTGCAACATCAACATCGTGGCGGGCGGTACCAGCGCATTCACGCGCGACGTGACCGTGGGCGGCAACGCGTTTACCGAGGAGATTCAGAAGCGCCTCAACGTCAGCCAAGAGGAAGCCGAGGCATGGAAGATCGGCTCCACTGGCGAGGGCGCCAGCGAGGTGGTCCCCCAGGAAGTGGAAGCGGTGATTGCCTCGGTTGCCGACAGCGTGGCCGGCAAGTTCCAACGCTCACTGGATTTCTACTTGGCGGCCAGCAGCGACGCGAGCATCACGAAGATTTACCTGTGCGGTGGCTCGGCCAAGGTGCCCGCTTTGCAGCGCGCGCTAGAGGAGAAAGCGCGCACCGCAGTGGAAGTGATGGATCCCTTCCGCAAGATCACGGTGGACGAACATAAGTTCGACATGGCCTTCATTCAGCAACACGCGGCCGAAGCCGCGGTGGCTGTGGGGCTGGCTTTGCGTCGCCCGGGGGACAAGCAGTGATTCGCATCAACCTGCTTCCCATCAGGAAGGTCAAGCGGGCCGAGGCCAGCCAGCGGCAATTCGTGTACATGGGCATGGCCATCCTGGCCACCGTGGTCGGGGTGGTCTTCTTGCACTTGCAGGCGGACGGGCAGCTTGAAGACATCAGGCGCAAGAACACCATCCTCACGGCGGAGGTGGCCCGCTTGAAGCAGGAAATCGGCGACTACGACAAGATCCGAGGCCAGCGCGAAGAGCTGCTCAGGCAGCGAAAGACCATTCAGGCACTGGACGCGGGGCGCACCGGACCAGTCTATCTGCTGCGCGAAATGTCCGAGATCCTGAGCCCGGGCAAGGGGCCGACGTTCGACCGGGTCACCTATGAAGAAACCTTGCGACGCGACCCCAATGCCGGGTTCAACGCGAGTTGGGATCCGCGCCGCGTATGGATGGAGGGCTACGCCGAGGACCAGAAACACGTCCGGATTCGAGGTTCGGCCAAGTCGAACGAAGACGTGGCCGAGTTCCTCAAGCGACTCAATTCCTCGGTGTTCTTCGGCAACGTAAACCTGGACTCGACCACACAGGTGTCGGGGCACGGAATCAAGTTCGTGAACTTCGGCCTCTCCGCAGACGTGACCTACTGACATGAACGACATCCTACAAAAACTGCTGCGACTCAAGACGCCGGTGAAAATCGCTGCCACCGCGGGCGTCATCGCGATTATCGCGGTCGCCTACTACATGTTGTTCTACATGGACCTTCAGGATCAGATCAAAGGGGGCGAAGTCCAGCAACGCAGCCTGACCGCCGAGAAAGAAAACTACGAGAAGCGCAAGAAGGAGTATCTGGCCTACCGAAACGAACTGACACAATTGCAGCAGGAGCAGCGGGAGCTGCTCAAGGCTCTACCCAAGCGGGCAGAGATTCCCACTTTCCTTTCCAGCATCCAGGAACAGGCGGAGCTTGCGGGCTTGGAGGTTCTCAACCTGTCCATCGAAGCAGAATCGCCCGCCGAGTTGTATGTGCGCATCCCGGTCCGCATTGAGATCCGCGGCACCTATCACACCATCACCAAGTTCTTTAAGAACGTCGCCGATCTCCCACGTATCGTGAACGTGGAAAACCTGGCTCTCAGTTTGGAAAAGGCTGACGAGACAGGCTCACCCCGGCTGCGTGCCAAGTTCTACGCGGTGACCTTCCGCTACAATGATCAGTCTGGAACCGGAGGGGGAACATGAGACGGACCAGGCTGTCCTCGCTTGTCGCCGTCAGTCTCGCTCTCGCACCCTGGGGGGGCTTTTCGCTTGCGCGCGCAGCCCCGCCCGCCCCCCCGGCCAAGCCCAGCCCCGCCGGCATGCCGGTTGCAGTCGCACCGGTCAACGCCGCGGCCGCAGCGGCGGAGGCCTTGCAACAACGGCTGACCATCTTGCGCAGAAAAGTCCTGCGCGACGAAGACTTCAACGAAACTGATGACGCCAACCGAGACCCGTTCCGGTCCTTCACTGGGATCTTTACCGACCGGGGGCCTCGGGTGAACATGCAGCAGGTGGTTCCGGCGATCTTCGGGAAGTTCTCCCTCGAGGAGCTGACCCTGATTGCCGTGGTCACTGGCGACGCGAACCCGCGCGCCATGTTCCGGGATCCGAGTGGCTTGGGACAGGTGATCAGACGAGGCGACTACGTTTCCAAATCGGCCGCACGGGTCACAAAGATCCTTTCGGACCGCGTGGTGTTGGAGTTGGCGGAGGTCACGTCAGGTGGAGAAACCCGAGCCTTGGAGAAAGCCATTCTGGTGAATCCAGAGGGGGCAGATAAATGACCGGTCAACTAGTGCCTTCTGAGATGGGAACCCTCAAAGGGTTCCCAAACCCTCCCGCGATGGTGCGCCGCCGGCAGGGCCGGCGGGCTCCCCGCGCGAGAAAACCCGCGATTCTGTTGGGCGTCGTCATGGGCGTCTGGCTTTCTGCACCGGCCTTTGCCGAGACTGCGCAGGTGCGCGCCATTCGCGTCTCCGAGGCCGGTGGCGACACCGCGGTGGTGATATCGGCCTCAGCGCGACCCACTTTCACGACCTGGAAGCTCGAGCAGCCGGCACGCGTGGTGGTCGACCTGAGCGGAGTCCGCTTGGGCAACGTCGAGGTTCCCATGGATGCGGGCACCTACGCCGTCGGACTGGTCAGCGCGAACGTCAGTGAAGATGAAGGGGGCGGTTCGAGGACACGCATCGTCTTGACGTTGCGGCAGGCCTCTGACTATCGCGTCGAGGCACGCGGCAACGACATCGTGGTCCGCGTGATCCCCCACCTGCGGCCGGCCGCGAGCAAGGTTGCAGCGCCCGACCCCGGCGAGGCTGAAGCTAAGGCCCAGGCACAAGCCAAGGCCGAACATGCCCAGGCACAGGCCAAGGCCGAACAAGCCAAGGCGCAGGCCAAAGCCGAACAAGCCGAGGCACAAGCCAAGGCCGAACGTGCCAAGGCCGAACGTGCCGAGGCGCAGGCCAAAGCCGACAAGGCCGAGGCACAAGCCAAGGCCGACAGGGCCGAGGCACGAGCCAAAGCCGACAAGGCCGAGGCACAAGCCAAAGCCGACAAGGCTGAGGCACGAGCCAAAGCCGACAAGGCCGAGGCACAAGCCAAGGCCGACAGGGCCGAGGCACGAGCCAAAGCCGACAAGGCCGAGGCACAAGCCAAAGCCGACAAGGCCGAGGCACAAGCCAAAGCCGACAAGGCCGAGGCGCAGGCCAAGGCCGACAAGGCCGAGGCGCAGGCCAAAACCGACAAGGCCGAGGCACAAGCCAAAGCCGACAAGGCCGAGGCACAAGCCAAAGCCGACAAGGCCGAGGCACAAGCCAAGGCCGACAAGGCTGAGGCACGAGCTAAGACCGAGGCGCAAGCCAAGGCCGAGGCACAGCTCAAGGCTGAAGCTCAGTCGCAAGCGGCCGCGCAAGCCAACGCTGAGAACGCCAAGCTGAAGCTGCAATTGCAGCAGGCCCGGCGCGACGCCCAGAATGCGCAGGCGATGGCCAGCGCCGCCAGCGCCGAGGCTGAGCGGCAGAAGGCGGCCGTGGCTCGCGCAGACGAACACGCCCGCACGGCCGAACGCGAAGCCGACCAAGCCATCAGGCGCGCCAAGCTGGCCGAGCGGGAGACGCTCACGGCCCAGCAGCGGGAAACGGAACGCGATCGGGCGCTGCAGAAGGCCGCTCGCGAGGTCGAGATGCGAACCGCCGCTCTCGAAGCAAAGGCCAAGCACCAGGACGAACAGAGACAACGGCTGCTGGAGGCCGAAGGCCTGGTCGCAGAACAAAAGGCCAAGTTGCGCGTGGCGGCCACCGAGCTGGCCGAGCGCGAGCAGGCTAGCCGAGCCGCCCAGGCCAAACGTCAGCGGCTTGAACATACCGGCGCTTCGTCACCTGACAAAGCGCTTGCAGCAGCGGCCGTGGCCAAGGCCGAGGAAGAGCGCAAGAACGCGGCCGACGCAGCCGAACGCTCACGCAAAGAGCTCACCCTGGCAGTGGCCACGCGCCGCGCGGAAGAAGCCCGACGCCAGGAGGAGATGCGCGGCCGTCGCGACGAGGAAGAAAAGCTGAAGCAGGCCGAGTCCGCCCGCGCGGCGGAGGAAACCCGCCTGGCGCAAGCGCGCACCGACCGGGCTCGCGTTGAGAATGAGCGGGCCAAGCTGGAGCAGGAGCGAGCCCAACTGGAGGCGGCTCGTGATGCGTTGGCGGCTGAGGTCAAGCGACTCGCGCAGGCGTCCGCACCGGCCAAGCTGGCCGCCACAGCGCCCGCCCCGGTCGCTCTCCCGATCCCCACGCCAGCCAAGCCGGTTGCCAAGGAAGAGAAAACGATCGTTGCGAGTGCGCCACCCGCACCCGATTCGGCCAAGCCGGTTACACGTCCTCGCTCGATCACTTTGCGTGTCCCTAGCCGTATTCGCCGCATCGATTTCGTCGACGAGCCCAGCCGGTCGTCCGTCATCATCGACTTGGAGGAGCCGTCAGGATTTACCGTCGAGCGCTCGGCCAACCGGCGCGTCAGCCTGCGTCTCGACCACGCCGATCTCCCCGACGAGCTCGTGCGCAGTTTGGACGCTACGGAGTACCTAGGCCCGGTCCGGCTCATCAGCTCGTACCAGGATCCACATGCCCGAGGCACAGTTCGCGTCGACGTGGACCTGGCTGAGGACGTCCCCAACCGCGTTCGCCAGGATGGCAACCGGATCTACTGGGATTTCCAAAAGGCGACGCCGGCAAATGGACAGAAGCTGCCCGCGCTGGGCGGGCCCCTGCCACCGTCGGTCTTGTTCGTGCCCGCTCGTCGCGTGGCGGGCTACAGTGTCACCTTCCCCACCGCCGTGACTCTGGCCCAGGCGCAGCCGCAAACCCAGGCGCAGAGCACCGCACGCAAGTCTGGCGAGGACGAATCACCCACGACCAAACGAGCGAACTTGACGGGCAAGAAGCGCTACACCGGTCGTCGCATCGACCTGGATTTCAAAGGCGCAGACATTCACAACATCTTGCGTCTTCTCGCCGATGTGGGGCAGATGAACATCGTGACCTCGGACGAGGTGAAGGGCGAGGTCACTATCAAGATGCGCGATGTGCCCTGGGACCAAGCCCTGGACGTCGTGCTGCGAGCCAAGGGATTGGGATCGGTCCGCGAGGGCAACCTGGTTCGGGTAGCACCCCTATCGGTGCTGGAGAAAGAACTGGAACAGGAGATTGCTCGCCAAAAACAGATTGCTGAGGTCTTGCCCACGGAAACCCGACTCATCGGCGTGTCGTACGCGCACGCCTCGTCTCTGCAAGACAAAGCTCGGGACCTGCTGTCACCGCGGGGCAAAATCTCCGTCGATGATCGCACCAACAATCTGATCGTGTCCGATGTTGCACGCAATCTGCAACTCATCGAGGATCTGGTCCGCAACCTCGATACCCAGACCTCGCAAGTGGTCATCGAGGCCCGCATTGTAGAGGCCAACACGGACTATGCCCGCCAGATCGGCATCCAGTGGGGCGGCAACACCTTCATGGATGCCTCACATGGCAATCCCACAGGTCTGGTTTTCCCTTACAACGTCGGTATCGGTGGCGGGGCGGACGACGGCAGTTCGCCGCTGTCCGGTCTGGTTCCAGGAGCCCGAACGGGCGTCGCCGGGGGGGCCAATCCGAATTTCGTGGTCAACATGCCAGCCCCAGCCGGCCTCGCCACTGGAAGTGCCATCGGCCTCACCATGGGGTCAGTGGCGGGGGCTTTCAACTTGAACCTGCGTCTCTCAGCCATGGAGTCCACCGGAACGGTTCGCATCCTGTCCTCGCCGCGCATCACCACCATGGACAACATCGATGCCACGATCGAACAGGGCGTGTCGATCCCGGTCTCTGTGGTGAGCGCGATGGGCGCCATGACCCAGTTCGTGGATGCCAAGCTTCACCTGGGCGTCAAGCCGCATGTCACCAATGAAGGCACCGTCATGCTCACGGTCACCGTGACCAAGAATGAGCCAGACTTCGTCAACACCGGCGCCCGCGGCGACCCCACAATTCTGAAGAAGGAAGCTAAGACCACCATGCTGGTGCGTGACGGTGACACCGCGGTCATCGGCGGGATCTACACGCGCAACGCAGGTCTCAGCTTCACCAAGGTTCCCTTCTTCTCGGACATTCCGGTGTTGGGCTGGTTCTTCCGCAACCGCAAAGAGAACGACAACCGCACCGAGTTCCTGGTCTTCCTCACTCCGCGCATTGTCAACCGGGCTCGCGCGCTTGGGCAGTAACAACGACCAGGGAGCAAGACTTAATAAGAACGAGATGGAGAGAGCCATGACAGCAAGTATCGGCAGCACCATTGGTCGCGTGGGCGCCTTCGCCATCCCCGTGGGCATGTTCCTGTCCTTTGCCGCCTGCGTGGTAGACGACGGCCCCACAGGACTGTTGATCCAACAGGATCAGTGGCTCGACACCACAACCGGTTCCACGGTCTGCACCGTTCCCGCGACAGCCACGGCAACTCGTAGAATAGAGGGAATCCTGGATGTTTCCGTTCTGTCCCCGTCCGAGACGTCCTATCTTTTCTACCCGCTGGTGGAGAATCTGTTGGCGTCTTTGAATGGCGTCGTGGGCAGCACCACGACCGCGCCGATCGACGAGTTGAACAACATCACCATGAAGTCGTTGCATGTCAAGTTGGACGCGGCGGCCAGTGCGGACACCAGCGTCACGTGGGCTTCCGGATGCTCGGGCGAGTTCGAGGTTCCGGTCGATACCTCCCTGCTTGCGCCCGGTGGCACCATCGCCGAAATAGCGGAGATTATCAGGCCCTGCAACGCGGCCTCGCTCACGCAATACCTACAAGATCAGAATCTCGCAGACATCGTGGTCACCGCAACAATTCGGGCCAAGGGCCACCTGGGCAGCGAGGACATTGAGAGCCCGCCCTTCGTGTTTCCGGTGACCGTTTGCTCCGGCTGCTTGCAGGCCGGATATTCCGACCCAACCGCTGCGCAGTTCAGCTTCCCGAACATTGCCAAGTGCTCGGATCTAACCACCAACCCCTATACGGGTGATCCGTGCAACCCGGCCCAGGACCACTTGATTCTTTGCTGTGCGACCGGCGTCGACGCCCAGGGCCAGGCCACCGGGATACAATGCCCAGCGGTCCCGACCGGCACGGCGACGACGACGCCGTGACCGCGCCGCCCCGCCAGCTACTATTGACACGCCCGGCTCGCGGTGGCTAGAAGCCGGACGCATGTTCCGTGACACTCTTCAGAAAATGGTCAACCGCCTCGATGGGGGCGTGGCCGCGATTCTGATGGGGTTTGACGGCATCGCGGTTGAGCAATACAGCCGGGACGGGCAAGACAAGATCGACATTCAGACCATGGGCATGGAGCTGGCCCACGCCGTTGCACAGATGCGCAAGGCGGTCGAGCAGCTCAACCTGGGCGAGGCGGCGGAAATCACCATACGAACCGACAAGCTGGTCATTCTTACGTACGTGCTGAGCGAGGAGTATTTCGTCGCGTGTGCCGTGCGCCCCGACTCGAGTTTCGGCAAGGCGCGCTATGTGATGCGCCTGACGGCTCCCCAGATTCGGGCCGACCTGTGAACGCCAAGCCGACGTCTCTACCGGTCGTCGTGGTTCTGCACGGCCCAAACCTGAACCTGCTCGGTTCACGAGAACCCCACATCTACGGCCACATCACCTTGCAGGAGATCGACGTTGGCCTGCGCACGCGGGGTCGTGAGCTGGGACTGCTGGTGCAGACGTTTCAGTCGAACCAAGAAGGCGCCCTCATCGATCGGGTGCAGCAGGCGCGCGGGCAGGCGAGTGGTCTCATCATCAACGCGGGCGGGCTGACCCATACCAGTGTCTCGCTACGCGACGCCATCGCGGCCGTGGCCCTGCCCACCGTGGAAGTCCACCTGTCCAACCTGCATGCACGCGAGGAATTCCGCCACCGTTCCCTGCTGGCTCCGATTTGCCTGGGCCAGATCGCCGGGCTGGGACCTGTGGGCTACCGGCTGGCGCTGGAGGCGCTCGCGCAGCTTTTCGCCTCCCGCCCGTCTGGGGCGCAGGCGCCTTCCCATGATGCAGAACTGTCTTCCGCAAAGCCACGCCCTGCGGTTGCCTCGCCTAAGAAAGGAGCCCTCCCCCGATGAGCAAAGCCAAGGCCCCGGTTCGAAAAGACGAGAAGAAGTCCTCGTCTTGTTGTTGTGAGGAGCCGCTATGCGCCCTCGGGCCCGAGGAACTCGCCACCGTGCGAGAACTGGCCGAGATCGCAACTGAGTTTGACCTGGCTGAACTGGGAGTAGACCCCTGCGGCGGAATACGCATCGTCCGCCGTCAGGCGGGTGGCCCTGCCGGCACAGCGGCAGCATCGGCAGCCCCACCCCTGCCCCCTCCCCCGCCCGCTCCAGCCGTCGAAAAGGTGGACAAGCCCGTCGAGGTCGGCGTGCTCCTCACCTCGCCGTTCGTGGGCACCTTCTACCGTGCCCCGGCTCCCGAGGCGCCGCCCTTCGTCGACGTCGGCCAAACCGTGCGCAAAGGCCAGGTCCTGTGCATCGTCGAAGCCATGAAGCTGATGAACGAGATCGAATCTGATTTCGACGGCAAGATCCTCGAGATTCTGGTGAAGAACGCGGAACACGTCGAATACGGGCATCCCTTGTTCCGCATCGAAAAGGCCTAGGACGATCTCACCGCGGAAAGACGCCGATCTTCGCTCCGCCTCGGTGTCCTCTGTGGTGAATGCGAAAGCACCATCACCGTGTTCAAGAAAGTACTGATAGCCAACCGGGGCGAGATCGCCCTGCGCGTGATTCGCGCCTGCCGCGACATGGGACTGCGATCCGTCGCGGTCCATTCCACCGCCGACGCGGATTCCCTTCACGTCCGCTTTGCGGACGAAAAGGTGTGCATCGGCCCGCCCCCGGCGCGCCAGAGCTACAACAACGTGCCCGCGCTGATCAGTGCCGCGGAGGTGACCGGCGCCGACGCCATCCACCCAGGCTACGGTTTTCTCGCCGAGAATGCCGAATTCGCCGACGTCGTACAAAAATGTGGGCTGCATTGGATTGGCCCCCAGCCGGAACTGATGCGCCTCATGGGCGACAAGGTGTCCGCGCGCAAGGCGATGGAGGCGGCGGGCGTTCCTGTGGTTCCCGGCTCGGCCATCATCGAAACCGACCGCCAGGCGGAAGAGGCGGTGGAGCGTATCGGGTTGCCCGTCATCATCAAGGCCACAGGTGGCGGCGGCGGTCGGGGCATGAAGATCGTCGACGACAAGACGCGCCTCTTCACCCAGTTGGCCTCAGCGAGGGCTGAAGCCCAGGCCGGGTTCAACAACCCCGCGGTCTACCTGGAGCGCTACATCGGGCGGCCCCGACACATCGAAGTGCAGGTTCTGGGCGACGGCTCTGCGGCCATTGCCATGGGCGAGCGCGAGTGCTCCATCCAACGCCGGCACCAGAAGTTGATCGAGGAAGCACCCTCGGTGGCACTCGACGACGCCCGGCGCGTCGAGCTTCTGCGCACGGCACGCAAGGCCACCTCCGCCATCGGCTACCGCACGGTTGGCACCTTGGAATTCCTGCTCGACGAAGAAAAGCACTTCTACTTCATCGAGATGAACACGCGCATCCAGGTCGAGCACACGGTCACCGAGATGGTCTTTGGCGTAGACCTGGTACGGGAGCAGATGAGGCTAGCCGCCGGCGATCCGATACGCTTCCCCCCGGACATGCGGCCGCGCGGTCACGCCATCGAGGTTCGCATCAACGCCGAGGATCCCGTGACCTTCGCACCCTCGCCCGGGCTGATCACGGCGCTAAATCTTCCCGGCGGGCCAGGCGTGCGTGTCGACACGCACATCTATGCCCACTATCGCGTTCCCTCGTTCTACGACTCGCTGATCGCGAAGCTGATTGTGCACGGAGAGAACCGCCACGTGGCCCTGGCCAGACTGCGTCGGGCTCTGGGCGAGGTGGTGGTGGAAGGCATCAAGACCAACGTCGAACTGCACAAGCGGGTCATCAACCATCCCGATTTCATCGCAGGGAAATTCGATACTCACTTCCTAGAGCGCCTTTGAGTCGCTAGTGGCGGGTGCAGCGGCCCGGGGCGGCCTTAGATCGCCCCTTCCACTGTCTCCATCCCCGCTTGACTCGTCGCTCAGGGGCCATCCCAAGCCCCACATTGATCGCAAATTTCGGTCCATGGCTTTACAGGTTTACCGTATGCGGTAACACTGTAGGGTTGGACTGTTTCAGGTGGTAACCAAGAAAGACAAGCACCTCGCAGCCGCGCAGAAGTACCTTGAGCGGGGAAGCCTCGAAAAGGCCCTGACGGAGTTCCAGAACGCCGTCAAGGAAGACGCGAAGGACACCCGCACCTGGCTGCGTATGGCGGAGGTACATGTTCGCCTCGGGCAGAACGACAAGGCCACTGAGGTCTATCAAACCACGGTGGACCTCTACGTCGAGCAGGGGTTCTTCCAGCGCGCGGTAGCCGTCTACAAGAACATCATCAAGCTTTCTCCTGGGTCAGTGGCAGCCCGGGTCAAGCTGGCGGACGTTTACCGCCAACTGGGGTTGTTCTCAGATGCCATCCAGCAGCTGGAGCAGGCTGTCTTGCTCCACCAGAAGGCCGGCCGGCTTTCTGAGGCGCTGGCCGCGCTGAAGCAGGTCATCGAACTCAATCCGGACCAGCCGGCCACACGCATCCGCTATGCCGAGTTGGCGGTGCAAGCGGGAGAGATGAACGACGCCGTGGCTGAATTCCGCGAAGCGGCCAATCTGCTCAAGGCCCAAGGGCGAAGTGATGAGTTCACCCGTGTGGCAGAGCGAATCCTGTACTACCAGCCCGACGATCTGGCTCTCGGCAAGGAACTTGCCGCCAGCTACCTGGATCACAACAACGCCCGGGCCGCCCTGGCCCGGCTCAAGCCCTGTTTCGAGGCCAACCAAGGCGACGTCGGGACGCTCGACCTTCTGGCCCGTTGTTTTGAGCAGCTGGGTCAGCCGCACAAGAGCTTGCCCGTGCTCAAGGAACTCTGCCGTATCTACGCCAACACGGGGCGCAGCGCGGAACGCAACCAGACCATCCAGCGAGCCCTTGCCCTGGATCCGAACGATCCCGAAATCCACGCGATGCTGGGACGGATCACGCCCGGTGCCGTCGAGACTCCTGCCCCTGTTGTTCCTCTGCACCGACGGATGCCCAGCCTGTCGGGCGACACCACACCAACACCCGTGACGTCTGGGCGAGCCACAGCGATCACCTTCAGTGAGATGGAGGTTCCCGTCGCGCTGCAGAACAAGTACAAGACTTCTTCTTTCGATGAGGTCCCCAGCATCGCGGACCGAGCGGCCATCGCCTCGGGCCTGGTGGAAAAGCCCGAAGACGAAGGCGAGATCAAGCGAATCCTGGCCGAAGCCGATGTGTTCGTGAGGTACGGACTTGTGGAGCGCGCTGCCGATCATCTGCGGCGTGTGTTCGAGCGAGTCCCTTCCCATATCGGGGCGCACGAGCGCCTGGCCGCGGTGTTGACCCAGCTCGGCCGCAAGGCCGAGGCAGCGGCGGAGCTGGAGATATTGGCCCATCAGCTCTTCCAAACAAACCGAGCCGGCGCAGCCGCCTACGCACGAAGAGCGTTGGAGATGAACCCGAACGCCCGGCGAGCACAGGAGGTCTTGACTGCAGCCAGTCACCTGACCCCAGGGGTTGCGCCGACTGCTTCAGTGGCAGCCCGCGCAAGTACCCCTGCCCTTCGGGCGGCGACGCCTGAGCCGGAGTTGATCGACAGTGGCGAACTTGAACTCGATGTCGACGAGGCGCTGCCCCCAGGTGACGAGGCGGAGGGCAAGACCGGCGCGGTAGCGGCACTGGCCGAGGCGTTCGGCAGTGCCCGAGTCGATGAGGAGGAAGGCGCCGGAGACTTCGACGAAGGGAACACGCCTGCTACGCCGAAGTCCCGACCGGAGCCTGCAAGTGCCGCTGCGAGCCCAATCCCACCGGCGGACAGTGCGGAAACGGATGACGACGGTTCCGATCCGGTGTTGGACGACCTGGAGCAGGTCGATTTCTTTATCGAGCAGGAGCTGGCTGAAGAAGCGCAGGCGTTGCTCGACGAGCTGGAGAAACGCCATCCCGGCCACATCTTGGTAGCGGACCGGCGCGAAAAGTTGATGTTCGTCAAGAAGGGCACGGCACCCAAGGAGCCACTACCGCCGGAGCTTACCGCGCCGACAGCGGCGGAGCCGACCCCGATGCCGCAAGCGGCCACGGGAGGATTCCCTGCGCAGGATCTCGACACCGAGGCTGACCTGGGGCTGATGAACAAGACCATGGAGCGCCACGATGTCGCCATCCAGCACTTCACGGCGCTGCTGGGCGACCCGAAGCGCGAGGTGTTTGCTCTCACCATGATTGGCGAAAGCCACGAGGCCATGGGCAACCGCGCAGAAGCCACCCGTTGCTACCAGGACGCGCTCAAGAGCCCGCACGCCAGCGAGGTCGAGGCCACGCAGCTCTACTTCCTCCTCGGCAACCTTTTCTACAACACAGGCGACCGCGCCGAGGCCCTCTACTACTTTGAACGGGTCTCCAAGCGAGATCCGACCTTCCGTGACGTACAGCGCCGCCTGGCGGCGCTGAAGTCGCGCGGTAGCCCCCACTAGGCTATCTATCGCCCGACCACCCTGCGCGGCTCTTGGTTTCCCACGCCGGTGATGCTAGCGTCGCTTCCCCTATTGGAGCCTCACCCTTCCCGGTTGTAGCTTGACCGGCGCCATCGCCTAATCCTCCGGAGGGCCCGAAATGCCCAGCGAGCGCGAGTACGAACAGGTCTTGCAGAAAGAGCCCGCCAACGGCGATGCCTTCGTGGCTCTGCGCAAGGCCTATCGTGAATCGAATCGGTTCGACAAGCTGGTCACGCTGTACGAGACGCGTGCCCAGGCCATCGACGACCAAGCCAAGGCGGCGGAGCTCTTCTACCTGGCGGCCGAGGTCCGTCTGGACCATTTGAGCGACACCGCGGGAGCCGAAGCGGACCTGGCCCATGCGGTGAGCCGCGACGCGAGCCATCGCAAGGCAGCCAAGCGTCTCAAGGACATCTACCGCGAGCAAGGTCGCACCGACGAGTACCTGACCATGCTGGAGATGGAGGCGGCGGCGGTGATGCGCGTCCAGGACGCGGCTCGCATCGAGGAGATCAAGACTGAAACCGAGCAAGCCGCTGGTCAGGAAATCCAACGCATCGCGCGGGCGGTTTCCACGCCTGCTCTGCGCGGCAGCATCACGGCCGACAATCTGAAGACCGTCGAGCAGGCGCGAAAGATCTTCGCCGCCATCGGCGAGTACCCAACCGCGTGCCGCCTGTTCGAGCTGGAGCTGGCGGCCACCACCGATCCAAAGCGGCGCGCGAACCTGACCTTCCGGCTGGGACGCATGCTGGCCGAAAAGGTTGGTGACCTGCAGCAAGCGGCCCAGAAGCTGAGCGATGTAGTTCGGCTCTATCCGCGCGACGACAAGGCCCTGGATACGCTTGCCTCCGTCTTCGCCAACCCGCAGTGGACCGGCGCGGATGGCCCGGAGCGGGCCGTGGGGCTGTACAGCCAGATCGCAAGGCGCCGCCACGAAGCCGGTGACGTGGACAATGCGGTGGCAGCTCTGCGCAAGGCCTTGACCGCGATGCCCGGCCATCCCGAAGCCTCGGCGCTCATGGAGCGCGTGCTGACCCACGCGAACCGCTTGGCCGATCTGGACCGATTCCTGCGCGAGCGTGTGGCCACCGCGCACAGCGACCAGGAGAAGATCGAAGTCCTGTTCAAGCGGGCCCAGTTGGCCCGCACCTCGCTCAACGACATCGCCGAGGCGATGCGCATCTACCAGGAAATCGTGGCGATTGAGCCAGCGGGAGGAACCGCATCGCAAGAGCTGGCGACGCTGTACCTGGAACGTCAGGATTTCGGCAAACTGGCCGAGCTGCGCGAGCGGCAGCTCGAGAAGGCGACGGACCCAGAGTTTCGCCTCAAACTGCAACGCGAGCTGGCGTCGCTGTACCGCGACCGGTTGGGTGACCGCGAGCAGGCGGCGGTGTACTTGCACGCCATCCTGCAAACCTACCCCAGCGACCCCGAAGCGCTGCACGCCTATGCCGAACATTTCCGCCAGCGTGGTGCCTGGCGCGAACTGGTGGACGTGCTGGAATTCGCGCTCAACCACGCGCGATCGACTGGCACCCCAGCATCCGAGCTGCTTCCTCGTCTGGAAGAGGTGGCGGTTATTGCCGAGACCAAGCTGGGCGACATCGATCGCGCCCTGACGGTGTGGCGGCAGATGTTCGAGTTGGATCCCAGCTACCAGCGGGCGCGCGAGGCCTGCAAGCGCATCCTGCAGAAGTCCGGTCGCTGGGAAGAGATGGCCAAGCTTCTCGCCGAAGATGCATCCGCCAGCGAGCCCGAGGCCCGGGCTGAGATTCTGCGGCGCCTGGCCCGGCTGTACCTCGACAAACTCAACGCGCCTGATCGCGCGGCGGTGGTCTACCGTGAGGTTCTCGCGCTCGATGCCAAGGACGCGGTCGCGCTGCGCGCGGTGGTGGAGGCGTACGAGCGGGCCGAACAGTGGGCCGAGCTGGCCGCCCTCTTGCGCAGCCAGGTCGAGGCAACCAGCATCGACGCTGAGAAGGTCCATCTTCTGCGGCGCCTGCTGGGCCTGTACGAAGAGCGATTGGCCGACGTGTCGTCCGCGTCGTGGGCCGCGGCGCAGATTCTCAAGCTGGTGCCCGGCGACCGGGAGGCCCTGCTGCGCCTGGAGTCCATCCTCGAACGGTCGAGCGACAAGCCTCGGCTGGTCAAGATGCTGGAGTACCACCTCCGCTACTCCACCAGCGCGGAGGAAAAGCTGGGACTGGTTCGGCGGGTCGCCGATCTCCTGCAGAACCAAGTCGACGACTTCGACCGGGCCATCCCCTACTGGGAGAATATTCTCAAGCACGTTCCCGGGGACCAGCAGGCGCTGCAGGCGTTGCTCGCGGGCTACGAAAAGGCAGGACGGCACGAGGATCTGGCGCGCACGCTGGACATGCAAATCACCGCCCTGGCCGCCGATCCGTCGGCCCGGGCGGAGTTTCTGCGGCGACTGGCTCGCCTGGCCGGAGACGCCCTCAAGCAGACCCCGCGCGCCCAGCAAGCCTGGCAGGATCTGCTCAAGATTGTGCCCGGCGATCGCGAAGCCCTGGAAGCGCTCTCGGCCATCGCCTCCGCGCAATCCGACTGGGCCACGTTGGCCGATCTGCTGGCGCGCCGGATCGCGCTGTCGACCAATCCGGCCGAGGCCGTTCCCATGGCGCTGGAGCGCGCCCGCCTGCTGGTCGAGAAGCTGGATGATTCGGCCGAGGCCATCCGCGCGCTGGAACACACCATCAGTGACCTCGATCCCGCCAGCGTGGAGGCGCACCAGGCCTTGCGCCAGGTGGCCGAGGCTCGCAACGATTGGCCCCGGGTGGCGAGCGTGGCGGAACGGCAGCTCAGCTTCGCCACCGATCCCAAGGAACGCGTGCTGCAGGCGCTGGAAATCGGCTGCCTGTACCGCGATCGCCTGCAGGACGCCAAGAAGGCCATCGGCGCCTTCGAACGGGTGATCGAGATCGAGCCCGAGCAATCCGATGCTCTGACCGCCCTGGCGCCGCTCTACGCCGAGACCAATGACGGTGAGGCGTTCATCGCCACCGCTGAAAAGCTTCTGCATCACACCGAGGACGCCACGCAACGGCGCCGCTTGCACTTCGAGATGGCCGGCGCGGCCGAGACCATGCTCAAGGAACCGCGCCGGGCCTTCGATCTGCTCCGGCGTGCCTACGTCGAGAAGCCAGACGAAGAAGCCCTGGCGCGCTTGGAAGCAGCCGCTGAGGCTCACGGGCTATGGGAGGACCTCATCAAGGTCTACGCGGGCGAAGGAGCACGCTCGGCCGATCCGCTCGCGCAGGTGCAGCTGGCCATCAAGGTGGCCGGGTTATGCGAGAGCCGACTGCAGCAGCCGGCACGCGCCTTCACCGTGTTGCGCGAAGCCCTGGCCCACGATCCGGCGGGCACGGTCCTCTTGCCCGAACTGGAAAGGCTGGCGCGCACGTCCAAGGATTGGCAAGGGCTGCTCGATGTCTACGCGCAGGTCGCGCGCGGCCGGACCCAACCAGAGGAGCGTTTTGCCCTGCTCTGCCTGCGCGCAAACCTGCGCGAAACCGAGATGGGCGATCCCTCGGGTGCGTTTGACGAGCTGCTGCGGGCCTTCGCGCTCTCTCAGGGCAACGAGGTTACCCGGCTCGAAATCTTGCGTCTGGCCGAGGCCACCGGACGCTGGGAGGATGCTCTGGCGGTCGAGGGGCAAGCCTTCGCTCGCGCCACCACCACGGCAGAGAAGGTCACCGTGGCACGCCGGGCCGCGGCCTTGGTCGAGGACAAGGTCAAGGATCGGGTGCGCGCCTTCCGCGCCTACCTGAATGCGTTCCGGCTGGCACCCGAGGACGGAGAGATTGCGGGCAACCTGTGGCGCTTGGGCGCGCTCATCGGCCGTTATCAAGAGGCCGATGCCAGGCAACCATCCGCCCCGGTGCGCGCGGGGAGCGAGTCCGCCGATTCCGAGGTCGAGGCGGCCGAGGTCGACTTGCTCACGCCGACGCCGGTGGCAACCGGCGGAGCGGCTGCCCCGATGCTGGAATTCGACGAGGTCACCGGCGAGATCGAGATCAGCGACGCGGACATCGTTGATCCGGCGGAGTTGCCTGAGCCAGACGCGCCAGCCGCCGCGCCGGTCAGTGTCGGCTTCGAGACGCCGTGGCACGAATGGGTGCAAGCCTATGAACTGTTGCCCGCTGATCTGATCACGCGACATCACTACCTGAAGAAGCAAGCCGAGATCTGGGAGCGCGGCGCCCACGACAATGACCTGGCCTTGGACACGCTGGAGCGGGCTTTCGTCCTGAAGACCAGCGACGATTCCGTGCGCGCCGATATGGAGCGTCTGGCGCGCGAGGGAGAACGCTGGGATCACGTATGCGAGATCTACTTACGCGCGGCTGAGCGGGAGGCCCGTCCCGAGGCGGTGACGCTCAACCTGCGCGTGGGGCAGATCCGCGAAGAGCTGGGCCAGATCGCTTTGGCTGAGGAACGCTACCGCAAGGTGGTGGTGCTGGAGACCGACAACCCAGTCGCGGTCGAGCGGCTTGAGCAGATGTTCCGCACTCAAGAGCGCTGGGCTGATCTGGCGCAGATACTGGAACGTCGGATCACCGTTCCCGGTGGACGACTGGAAGGCCCAGAAGCGCGCCGACGCGCCTTCGAGCTGGCTGAGCTTTACGAAAAACGGCTGGAACGACCCTACGAAGCCGTGGACACTTTCGAGCGCTACGTGGCAAGCTCCGAGGAGGAAGAGCGCGGACTCGTGGCGGGCGACCCCCGCGCCCCCACGCTGGCCCAGGAAGCACGGGCCGGCTACGCCGCTCTGGCGCGGCTCTATGGTCGCGTGGGCATGGCACAGAAGGCGGCCACAGCCCTGCAGCGTGAGCTGGAGCTGACGGGTGAGGGGGAAGACGCACGTGAGGCGCGCTGGCGCCTGGCCGAGATCTACGAACGCGAGCTGTCGCTGCCCGCTCGCGCAGTGGAGATTTATGAGGACATTCTCAAACGAGCACCGCACGACGCTGAAGCTCTCGCGGCGCTCGACCGTCTGCAACAGGCCATGGGTCGCTTCGACGCGCTGGCCGAGGTGCTGCGTCGGCGAGCCGAGATCAGCGAGGGCACGGAAAAGAACGAGTTGGTGTGGCGGCGCGCGCGCATCCTGGAAGAGAAGTTGGGTAATCCCGAGGCTGCGGCGGCCTGCCTGCGCAGCCTGGGTGCCGACGCCCTCTCTGATGAACGGACCGCGGCCGCGCTCTTGCGCAACCTGCGCAGCGCGGGCCTGGCCCACGAGGCTCTGCGCATCCTCGAGCAGCGCATCGAAGTCCTGGCCAAGGCCGGCAACGATCCCAAGTTGATTGCAGCCCTGAACCTCGAGATGGCCCAGCTCAAGTCCGACGACCTGTCCGACCCCAAGGGAGCCCAGCAGGCCATCGAAGCCGCCTTCAAGTTGCAGCCGGAAGATCCGGAAGTCCTGGGCGCGCTGGCGCGCTTCCACCTCAAGCGCAACGACTTCCAGTCCTATGCGGACGTTCTCCTGCGCCGGGCCGATGCTCTGGCGGGCCAGCCCGAGCAGGCTGCGGCCTTGCTCGAAGCGGGCGCCGTGTTCCGCGACCAACTTGGCCAGCCGGCCGAAGCGCGCGCCTGCTTCGAAAAGGCCGTCAATCTCCACCCTTCCAATCCCGACGTGCTGGCGGCCCTGGCAGCCACGCTGACTGGCGAAGGTCGCATCGACGAGGCCAAGGACCTGTACGAACGCCAGCTCAGCTTGTGTGACTCGCCCTCGGCCAAGGCTGCCGTGCTGACCAATCTGGCGCGCGCGTTGTGTGAAAAACCCGACGGCCTCACCGAGGCCGAACGTCGGCTCGACGAAGCGCTGGACCTGGACCCCAACCACCTGCCCGCCGTGGTCACCATGGCCGACATCCTGTATCGCGCGGAGCAGTGGGATCGCGCCGAGCGCAGATTGAACGAGGCACTCCGTCGCATGCGAGGCCAGCCGGAACAGACGGCCAAGCTGTATCACCGGCTGGGTGAGGTCTACGAGAAGCTGGGACGCCTTGACGAAGGCTACCGACAACTGGTGGAGGCTGACAAGGCTCTGCCCGGACAACTCATGCTGCGCATTGCCCTGGGCGAAAACCGCTTCCAGGCGCGGCGCTGGCGGGACGCGGCCACTCATCTAGAGGGGATCGCCGATCACGTGGCAGCGCCCAACTATCCCGAGGAAGTGGCGCTGGCGCTGGCCCACGGCGCGATGGCCGAATTGCGCCAGAAACGCCCGGAACGCGCGGCGGCCCTGCACGAGGCTGCGCTGCGCCTGTCGCCCAGCCATCCGCAGACCCTGCGCGCCCTGGCAGACCTGGCGATTGAACGCGGAGACAAGCTGGAAGCCGCACGGTCGCTGCGCCTGGTGGCCGAGTCGTGTGGCGATCCGGCGGAGCAATGCCGACTGTACGAGCAGATTGGCGACCTGCACCTGGCCTTGGGCAACGTGGCGGCCGCCCGCGAAGCCTACGAAGAAGCAGTGGCCCGGATTGAAGCCGACACCCTGGAGCAGGTGCCCCTGCTCGAGAAGACGCTGGCTGCACAACGGGCCGAGGGCTCCCCGCGCACCGCCATCGAAACCGCGCGCCGAATCGCGGACATCGTGGTCGAGCCCAAGGATCGGGCCGCGCGCCGATGCGAGATCGCTGCCTTCGAGATGGAGCAAGGCAACTTCGACCGGGCAGCGGACTTGCTCGAGCAGGCGATAGTGGACGATCCCAACGACGAGACCGCGCTGTGGAACCTGTGCGAGGCGTACGAACACGCCGGTCGCGGGGCTGACGTGGCCGGAACCCTGCAACGAGTCCTGCCTCAACTAGCCGAGCCGGCAGCTGACGCGGAGCTGGCGCACCGGCGCGCCGTACTGTGGGCCAAGCTGGGTGCCTTGCTGGTTCCAACCGATCCGGCGGCAGCGGTGGGCGCCTTGCAGGCGGCCATCACGGCCGACCCCAACCGTGTGGAAGCACGATTGGCTCTGGCCGAGATCTACGGCGCGCGTCCCGAGCACCGAGAGATGGCCATCGAGAATCACAAGGCCATCCTGTTCTTCGATCCCATCCGACAGGAATCCCTGCACGCTCTGGCTGCCGATCACATCGGGCTCGGGCACATCGATCGGGCGCGCTGCCTGCTCGATGTCTTGGACCTGTTCGGCTTCACCACCGATGAAGACAAGGATTTCTTGACGCAGAATCCGGCGCCCGAACGTAAGCCAGACGATCCCTACGCGGGAACCATGGAAGACGGCGGGCGCAGCCAGTATCTGGACCCGCTGCAGGACCTGCACTTCATGGCCGAGGTGTTGGCAGCGGTGTGGGAAGGAGCACCCGGACTCTCGCAGGCCAACCTGGACAGCTTCGGCGTGACGGCCAAAGACAAGGTTTCCACAGTGGCTGACCTGGCCATCGCCCAGATATGGGGACAAGCCGCCAAGACACTGGGCAACCGGCGCACCAGTCTCTACCTGCGGCCGGATGCGGACTTCGACGGAGTCAGCCTGGTTGGCGTGGCACCGCCCGCGATCGTGGTTGGGCCGCGCCTGGCCGAGGAGGCCGCTGTGGGGGAGCTACGCTTCCGCATCGGCCGCGCCCTCGAGCTGGGCCGGCCCGAGTACTTGCTGGCGGCGACGCTGCCAGCTCCCGAGTTCGACATCTTGTTCATGGGTGTGCTCAAGGCCTTCCACCCCAAGCACGCGCGCTTCCGGGCCGGCAGCGAAGACGCCGCCACCGAGCAAGCGGCCAAGTTGAAGAAAGCGCTGCCCTACAAGATCGCGAAGCGCGTGGGCGAGCTGTTTCAGGAACACGCCGAGATCGCCCTGGATCCAGCGCGCTGGCGGGAAGGGGCGCGAGAAGCCGGCAACCGCGCCGGGCTGCTCCTGTGCGGAGCCGCCAAAGTGGCGGTACACATCGTGGGGCACGAGTCGATCCCCGGGGCCTCCGCCGCGCTGGACGCAGAAACCCTGCGCGACCACGCGGGAAAGCCCGGCCCCCTGCGGGACCTGCTTCGCTTCGCGGTGAGCGATGCCTATCTGGACGCGCGCGACTGGCTCGGCCTGGGCCGTCCGGCTGCATAGTCGCGGGAGGGAATCGCGGCATCGACGCTGCATTGACAGTAAACTCAGGCCCTACTATAAGCGGCCACTCTGGCCTGCCCCGCGAGGATGGCGGAACTTGGTAGACGCACTAGCTTGAGGTGCTAGCGGTTAACAGCCATGGGGGTTCAAGTCCCCCTCCTCGCACGACAGAACCCCTTGGAAACAAGGGGTTTTTTGTTGTCTGCTCTCCCCGACTTTTTCCTTGCCATGGCCTTGGTAACAGGCTTGGTAACTCCTTGGTAATTTTTCAGCTGCGCGTTGGGGTCTAGTTTGGTGGGTTGGGAGTGGGGACCAAGGACAGCACCGCCTGCTGGTGCTGCTGCTGGTCTGCCAGGTTCTTGTCTGCGTAATGTCTGAACGTGATCCCGGTGTTCGTGTGACCCAGGGCTTCGCTCACCTGCAACGGTGTTGCTGCTGCAAGGATGCTCAGGTCTGCGTGCACCCCACGCAAGCCGTGGGGCACCACCCGAGAAACGCCAGCCAGCTTGCACATGTTCACGCAGTGCCGGTGCAACCAGGTCTTCTCGCGTGGGAAGAGCCTGGCATCAGAGGGCTGGTCTTTGGTCAGACTGGCAAGGTGGGGCTGGAACCACTCGGGTATCTGAAGAGAACGGATACCAGCACGGGTCTTCGCTGATGTGATCCGAAGAATCTGCCCACCATCGTCGATGTCCTTCACCACCAGCCCCAACACCTCTCCCGAGCGCATGCCAAAGACCAAAGGCATGCATGCTGCTATCGCTGCTTGCCTGACCCGGCTGTCTGTGCTGGTGGCCTGCATAAGACATGTGGCCAGGTACTTCCTGCTTTCATCCAGCGTGAGTTTCTTCTTCCCGCACTTTCGTCTTCCTTCTGGCTTCACATCTTGCAAGAGCAGCGTATCCGTCCACCTGTTTTCTCTGGCCACACGGCAGAACTTCTTGGCCGAGGCCAACATGTTCAAGCGCGTGTCCACGGACAACCCAGAAAGGGACTGGTACATCTCCCTTGCCTGGGCTGGTGTGACGGTTGCCAGGGGTGCCGATAGAACAGGCTTGAAGAGACGGTTCAGGCGAAAAACAGCAGTATCGACTGACCCTTCCTTCAGCCCGTTTCTTCGCAACAGTGCGGCGTAGGCAGCTATCGCCTTCTGGACAGTGATGGATGCCTGCTTCTGTGCTTCCGTTCGCAGGCGACGGACTTCTGCCTGTGCCTCTATCTCGCTGCTGAAGCTCTGAACCCTTTGCTCATTCCCCAGCCGGATCAAAATCCGGAATCTTGTTCCATGGGGATATGGTCCAAAAATTCGCATGGTGTCCTTGCCTTTCGGGTTGGGCACCACGCCGTTTGCATCGTGGTCGACTATTGAGGTGTCAGGGAGCGAGGTTGCGCCTGAAGCGTCCCTGCCTTGGTCACCAGAAGCAAGGGCTTTGGTGACTCGAGCAAGGGCCTCCGGATCATTGGCCACAGCAGCTACGGCTGCCAGAGCAGCAGCCAGAGGCCCCCCAGCAGGATGCTGGTCAGCAGGCTGGTGGTGGGCCACAGCTCACCCAAGGGGGTAAGCCGGGCCCATGAGACAAGTCAGCTCCGCGACAGTCGCGGGCGTTCCCGAATCTCCGGACGGGTCCGAATTGATAAGACAAGACGTGTGAACGTCTTCGGGGCATGCTGGTGTTGAAGCTACCAGAGATCATCTGGTCTGCCAGGTACCCACTTTTTTCCCCGCCACCACACCTGGCAAGCTGGCTACGGGCTGCCAGCACCCCCTCCGGGCGGCTCCCATGATGCTGATGGTGGTGAGGAGCAACACCACGATCCGTGGGCAGGGCTAGACCACCATGCTGCTAAACGTCAAGAGCGATCCAGGGGGCCTAGACGCATCTGGCTATCACCTTGGCTCCCGAGAAACGCATCACGGCAAGCATCAGCACTTGGGTTGATGCCGTCAGCCGAGGTGATGCACACGGTGGTGCTGGTGGCCGTGGTGCTGGTCTTGATGGTGGTGCCCTGGTGGAGGTGGTGTCGGTGTTTGCGCCCGCCATCACCATCATCAACATGGTCACGGTGGCGGGTGTGGCAGGTGATCTAGGTGTGCCAGGTGTATCTTCATCGTGAAGTTGTTGAGCTGCGCACATGAGCAAACCCATCACCATCACGTACGACTGGGATGCGGCCCTGGCCCACCTTCAGCTCCTTGGTCATCAAGGCGTGGGTGTCACGAAGATTTCAGCTTTCCGTGCAAAGCCACAGGAACGCCTGCGGTACCTCGGTGTCTTTGAACCCGCCCACTACCAGCTCGCAATCGAGCAGATGCGTGAGCTGAACAGACAGCATCCGACGCTGTCCTTCTTCGTCGGATTCAGCCCGTTGTACGAGTCGGCTCTTGAGTATGCCCCCAACAGGTTCATCGCGAACCGCGCTCAGCCGAAGACGGAGGATGTCAGCAGCACCACGAACGTAGTTCTCGATATCGATCCGGTCAGCGAGCGGAACGAATCAAGCAGTGAGGAGAGGGAAGCGGTCCTGACGGTGGCCAACAACATCCTGGACACTGAGCCGCTGCTGGCAGAGGCATCCCTGATTGATTCAGGTCATGGTGCCTATGTCCTCGCTCGCCTTCCAGCGGGAGACTACGACTGGGATGCGGTGAAGGCATTCTGTGATGAGCTGAAGGTGCGGTATTTCTCCGATCCGGCCATTGCAGGAAAGGCCAAGCTGGATGTGCCTGAGCGGTCCAAGTTCTTTGGACTTGCTGGTACAGTGAACACGAAATGGGATGAGTCCATATGGCGTCCACGGCGGCTACTCCATCAAGGTGGTGTCTGCAATGCACTTGCAGAACATCTGCACGCATGGCAGCCCCCGGCGCAACAGGGGCCTGCTGAGAAGATTGAAATCGGCAACCTGGGTCCACTGGATGAGCGCATCGCCGACTGGTGCCATGGCTACCAAGAAATCCTCCACACGAAGCCGGCAGAGAGAAAGCGTTCCCATGCAGCCTTTTATCTGGCACTCAAGATGGACCGGGATGGTTGGTCCTCGGACGAAATAGAGACCACCCTGCGACGGTGGGGCAAGATGGTCTTTTCAGGCGGGCCTGACCCCGACAAAATAGATCGAATCCTGGCTGATTTGCCGGAGCAGCTACACGACCCCAAGTACGCCAAGGTGGTCCCATCACACAAGTTCGTGCGGGACATCCTGGATTCGTGTCCGTGTTCTGGGAATTGCGATGTTGACCTTGCCATTCAGCTCGGTCGCAAATCTGCATTGGTGGAGGTGAACTGGAAAGGCTTCAAGCGACGTGATGGTGGTTTTCTTACAACCGTCGGTCCCCAGTTGAATGGTGCCCGTGAGGACCTGACTCACTTCACCGGGGTGCACCTTGCCAGAACTCTGGGGAACCCCGATCTGGTTTTCCAGTCTGCTGGTGCTCCAGGCATAGGCAAGACCTACCGCATCCTTCGCCAATTTGCCCTTGTTCCCGCCGCCATCTTCACGACAAGACGCGAGGAGTTTCCGAAACTTCTTTCGGACCTGCACTCAAACCTGCTGCCGCAAGAGCTGGCTGATGCTGAGCGAATAGCCGCCCAGGCTGGTGTAGAGCAGCCATACAAACGACCGGAGGTGGTGGTCATCGACCCCAGGGACGTGGCATGCGAGGAACCAGGTTGCACGGAAGCCATCGACGGCTTGAAGGAAAGTGGACATGCAGGTCTGGTGGAATCGCGGGTGTGCATGAAGTGCCCCCGGTACACGAATCGCTTTGAAAGTTGCCAGTACTATCGACAGTTCAATCCCCAGCCCCACACCACCATCGTGGCCGCTACCGCCTGGCTTCACCTTCCCCAGCTGCCCCAACTCCTTCACCAAGCCAAGGTGGTCATCATCGACGAGGACTTTCTGGACCATGTGTTCGAGAAGATCTCCATCAAGCATCAAGAGCTCCAGGACGCCATCGGATTCGTGCGGCGTCAGCTTCCCGAATATGCAGGCGAGCTTGAGCCGATACTGGAAGCACTGGCAAAGGCAACCCTGCAGGACACGGTCACTGCTTTCAAGAACCAGCGAGCGACTGCCCTTGCCCGGTCCATCAATCTCAAGACCTTCAGCCAACACTACTACGAGATTGTGGGACAGCTGCCGCCCGAGACCCTTCCTTCTCTGCCGCTGATCAATATACTGTCAGTACTGAAAGAGAAGCCCAACAAGCTGACCCAGATGCTTGTGGTAGGCCGGGATGTCCTGACATGGCGGAAGCTGCACAAGTTCACGAGCAACCTGCCTGTGGTTGTTCTGGATGCAACTGGTCCAGACAGGCTGTATCGCCCCATCTTCCCCCACCGTCAGATTGAAGTGGATGAAGCCAACGCCAAGATGGAAGCCCAGGTCTGGCAAATCTGTGATGAGCGGCTGCCGAACCGGAGCTTCCTTTCCGGGACCAAGACAGACCAGGTGAAGACCATCATCGATGCCCTCTACAAGAATAGAGCCAACCTTGGTGCTGATGGCTTTGCTGTAATTGGACGCGAGAATGTGGTTGCCTCGCTCCGTCTGCCAACACAGATCAAAACCGGACACTACTGGGGCGTGCGCGGAAGTAGGGACTTTGAAGGCTGCCACACCCTGGTGCTTGTGGGTGCGGCCGAACCAGACTTTGTTGATGTTGGTCTTCAGGCGGATTTGCTTTTCGGTAGGGAGCTTCCCCGAACTCCAATTGAGCAGACCAGGCCGTACTACCTCACCAGCACACCCGGCAAGAGCTGGGCAGCATGGGTTAAGTCGTATGCGGACCCAGACCTGCAGGCATTCTACGAACGGCTGCGGGAAGGTGAAATGACCCAGGCAGCTTTTCGTATCCGGCCACTTGAAGGACCACACAAGCTCATCGTGGTGCTTTCCAATCTGCCGCTTCAGGGGTTGCCGCCGACCGAGCTGATGAGCATGAACGAACTGGAAGCTAGACTGGGAATCAAGGAACCTCCCATCACACAGCGGGTCCTGCTTACTCGGAAACGACTTCGCACTCAGCTGGGTAAAGAACCCACCCAGGACCAGATAGCCAAAGCGGTAGGTGTTGGCAGAAGATTCGTGGGCAAGATACTAGGCTCTTTGAGCATCAGGTAGCGGTAGTACTTTCCACAAGCCCCAAGAAGTCTAATTCTCTCCGCAGACTGAAGAGCACAGGAGCGGGGAACAGAAGGACCCTGTTGGACATATATATATTAGCCATAGGGCGCTCTTGCTGTGCGGCAAAAGAAAAGACTTCTTTGGGTTTGTGGAAAATCCTGCCGAAAACCTAATGAATTGCCACCCCACCGCTGTTCCTTTTTCCGTGGTGTCTGGATTTCTGATGCAGGTGGTGTTCAGTAGCAATTGGGTCAATCTCCCAATCCCCGCAGTGTCCACAGTACACACAGCGTGTGTACCCGCGCAATCAAAACTCCCTTGCGATATTGATCAAATTACCCCCTAAAACTCACTGCTATTGATGCAGTGCAATTAGACTGAGTCTAATTGCGGCGCATCATATTGATGAGAGATTCTTCCGCAATTTGATCTGTCTGTTGCACCCTTGAATCCCATTTGCGGCCAGGTTGTAGGCTGTTTCCACCGTGACCACACAGGTGCTACAATTAGCCCACGATGCTCAATACCAATATAGCTACACAGATGCCGAAGAGACACAACAAGCAGGTTGCTCCAATCGATCTGCTTGGCCATGACCCCATACTCCATCCTGTGACCCCACTGGACCGACTACAACTAGCGGCACAGGGCCTCGGTGATGTCCATCCACAAGATGTGACCGCCATTGTTGCGGAAGTGGTTGCCTCTGAAGCTGCAGCAGTTAACAAGATGGCCGGGCGGATAGAGGAGATGAATCAGCTGTTCCTCAGCCAGGGAGCGAATTTCTCAGTATCCCCAGCTGCTGTCCTTTCACTGCTTGAGCGCATGTCGGCTCTTCATCGGCAACGGCAGAGTCAGTTCTTGAAGTCAGCAGAGCTACTTCATCGACTGGCAAGCCCACCTGTCCGACCAACCGTAAACGTGTTGTCTGTCAGCCGGGCATAACCATTTTAGGTGACCACATGAGCAGCAGGATTGTCGAAGAGGTTCCCAGTTTTGGTATCTCTGCTGTCCGCGATTCAATCGGTTCGCGGGGAGAGGGTACAGCAGCAATCACAGCCGAAGTGGACAACACCACCTTCAGCACCAAGGTGGATGTGGTCATGGATTCACGTGGGCGCAGGTGGCTTCGATGCCCCTGTGGCGCCAGGCGCAAGTTTCTCTTCCTGCGGGATGGCAATGTTGGCTGCAGGAAGTGCTTTCACCTACTCTATTGGGAGCAGGCAACATGGTCGCGGGCAAGATGGAGAACCCAAGTAGGTCGTCCAGCCCTCAGAGCTTACCGTAGGGCTCGATTTGCGGAAGAAAAGGGGTCAACCAGCCAAAACAGCCAAACGCAGCTCTAATCGCATCCCAGTTAGCTACAGGACTATGATTTCCAGGCAGGGTGCAACCCTGGGTGGTAGGCGCACCGGAGGCTGTAGAATTTCATGACGCTGGCCGGCCTGCGTGGTTAGGCGAGCATTGGAAGGTACCTGAACCGCCCTGGCTTACTCAAGGGCCCCGAGGTTCCCAAGGGGCTTCCGCAACTGCTCCTCATTCGTCGCGTGCTGGCAGATTTCTCACTTAGGCGGAGGGGCCGTCCACCACGCCAGGTACATTCCAGGCAAATCATTTGTCATGCGATTGCCAGAGCAGACAAGGGTATTGGATATGCCAATTAGCAATCCCACAACCTCAGCCCTGCCAGCAGTCCGACTAGCGACAACCCACTTCGTCTGGTCATGATAGCAGTACCCCATTCCAACTGAACAGTAGACATTCACCGGCGGGAAGAGGTCCCCGGCCTGATAGCTCTGAATCCTCTTCAAGTCCGCCTCCGGTGTTGTGACGTCGGAATTGAAGGCGAACAGGACGAAGCGGACTTGGTTCCCGCCAAGGAGCAAGCGCAGCGCCCTGGCCTTGTTGATGGCATCGTGAATCTCCGTGGCAGTGACCGTTGTCTTTACCTCTATTGCATAGGTGACACTCTCGACGGGAAAGATGCCCGTGATTTCGTCGAACAACAGGGGCGAAAAGCGACTCTTGTTGTAAATTACGACATGCGTCTCGGACGAGAGTTTGCCAGTACGGTCAATAACCTTCCCCTTTCCAAGACAGAAACCTGAGGGCAACAAGGGGGCCATCAATTTCGCAACGAAGAGTTCTCTGAGCGTTCCAGCCATCCCGCTGTGCTCAACATTGCTGGCGAGCCTAGCTTCATTGATGCAACTGTCAATTCTTGCCACCAAATTCCGCGTTAGAATCGTCTCGGGCATCCTTCGACCTTTCTCCGGTCGCCAGAATTGTGCGGCGACACCGGCCTTAATGTTGCAGCGGAACCTACTGAGTTGCCTATACTAGAACTCAAACCGTGGCAACGGTTTGGCGATATCAGGGTCCGTCAATGTAGTCAGCCTTCGCGTTTGGACTTGCCTCGCTTGGCCAGTTGTCTCTGTGCTATCTGGGATGCCACGTAGATCGTTTCAAAGAGGTGCTCAACGAGCTCGACGGTCTCGCTCGCGTCTGCCATCGAGACCTCCGTAATGACGACTCTTCCGTTACTCACATCTGGCTCGGTGTCGTGGGCACCATGGTTGCCAACCCACCGGGCAGCGTCAGCCCAAGACCTCTGCTCGGAAGTGATCTTGCGATGTTCCTCTAGCCACTTGATTTGTGTTCCCAGCTTCTCCCCTTGCGGCGCACCAAGCTGTACGGCAGCCACTTGGAGCGCACGTCTTGCCATGACAACTGCAGCATTGCTGGCGGAGACAGCCAAGCACTTCTTGGCCTCTCTGAGGTCGCTCTGCATGGGCTCGGGGATGGCGGCATTGACCGGCCCGGGTTGTGGTGGCGGGAGAATCCGAAAACCGTCTGCGACGACGAGGACTGGCTCCATGCAGGCGTTGCACTTGCCCATCCACCAGTTCTCTCCTCCATTCAGATAGTACAGGACGGCTGTGCTGGGAAGGGCCTGGAAGCGCGGAAAGCGGTCCGTCGTCATGAAACCCAGGGGGGCAGGTGAGACGGCAGTGTACTGGCCGCAATGGGGACAATGGATGGACACTTCCATGGGGGAAGATTACACCCAAACCCACCTGACAAACCACGCGACGGTAAGAGACTCAGAATTGCGTTATCGCAAGATGCCTAGATGATCCCTCCTTGCGACGCGGCTGGCCGGAAAAGGGTGGACAGTTCCTGCCTCATCACCCCTGGCAGATAGTCCATCAACGGCAGCGGAGGTAGACAAGGCGACGAATGCCATCTTCCAGCGACTCCATGTCCCTGCTGCCATAGATCTTGGCCTGTACCACCCAGCCCTGAGTCTATCTTGCTGGCTGGGCAGTCAGCGTGAAGGCGACCACCGCATCGGGATGCAAGGCTTTGAAGCCATCCTGTTCAGTCGGCCACGAGCTGCGTTTAACACTTCCTCCAACTCTCGCCGGTTGTCCACGGCTTCCGCTATCTTCTCGTCGAATTCGCTGGAAATGTGGTCAGAGACCCACGAGAGAGACATTTTGGGTAATCCGGTTGCCCTCAGTATTGGGAATTGTTCAAAGAGGTGCTCCTTTTCAGCCTTCCACTTGTCGACCTCGTGGTCGAAGAACCGAATGTAGCCTTCCGCTCTCTTCACAAACGCGGCGACACCATCTTTCGTGCATGGTTTGTCGAACATCGAAAGCCGCCAACGCAAGTCTGCCAGAATCTCTTGATTGCCGCTCATTGTAAACCCTCACTGCTGCCAATCCCAATCAGCCCCTTCCTCAGCACCAATTGAGGTGGATTACTCTATTATACTTACTGGAGCACAGGACGCCAACGGCACTTCCTTCGGTACCGAGTTAGCTATAGAAAGCGGGTCCCCTTCGCCCAGGTGCACCCAGGGTCATCCGCACACCAGGTTCCCAAAGATGTCGGCGGGTGAAAAATTTGGGGGCTAAAGTTCAGGCCCTCTGGGCCTGAACCTCGAGACCGGAAGGTCTCTCTCAACCAGCTGCTCAGTTTCGTACAGGTCGGCGGGAGGAAGGAATATCAAGTTGTGCTCGTTCAGCAAGCTCATACCCCAGTCGCCGGCAACGAGACCAAACTCGTTCGGTTCGGATACCCAGCTTCTTGCCGATGCTCTTCAACCGATGACCAGCCATCCTCATGGAGAGCAGCACTTGGTCGTCATCAGGCAGGCTGGACATCCAGGCGGTCAAATCGATGGCAGATAAGATCTGACGGGTTGGGTTGGCGACCATGAAATCTGCCAGTCCCAACAACCTGCACTCCTCCTTGTCGTCGAGAATCTTGTTCAGCCGGAGCACCTCAACCTTGCCTTCGTGGAAATTCCGTGGGTCCATTGCACAGGTTTTGCGAGCTTTCCCATCGCAAAGAACAACCTGTCGACTCAGGTCTTCTGCACGGACCCTGGCTGCATAGACCAACAGGGCATCATCCAGAATCTTCCCTTTCTCTGCGTGCCGAACGTACTGTTGGTACACAAGCCCCAAAGCATCTTGGCTTCTGTCTTCTGCAATGTCAGCATGCAGTCGGCGGACAATGGGTTTGAACATGCCATTGCGAACCTTCTCATTGAAACTGGAACGGATTGTCTCGATCTGAGTCATGGTCAGGACCTCCGTAGACGTGCAGACATGGAGGTCCCCTTGACCCGCATGGTGCACAGTTGCCCCAGCGGGCTCTTGGGTTATCAGTGTCAGTCAGACCAACGCTGTTGACTACGGTGCAGGAGCACCGTGGAGAGCAGAAGAAGAGCTGCCCCTCACTATTCTTATACCCGCAGAGTGGGCGGGATTTTCAGGACGAGAGGCCCCAGCCAGGCGTCAGAAACCAGCCCGGGAACCTTTCGGATTTGCGAGAGAATGGCCCGTCCATGGAGCCCGCCCTTTGACCTTCAGACGGGTCGACATTCGGCCTTGATCTGTACCCTCAGGCCGAAACGTCGTAGAGTAGAGGAGCAATGGCAAAGAGATTGTACCGCTTGCGTTCCATGGATGCGGTCTTGCACAAGCACCGGGAGCTGGAGCTGCAAGAGATTCATCTTTCCAGCCCCGGAGAGTTGAACGACCCAATGGAGGGGTACAGAGATTTCTTCTGGCGTGGCGATAAGATTCTCTGGCGGAACTTCCTAAAACACTACTTCCTCTGCCTTGTGCGGGGTGTGGAGGAATGTTACTGGATGGCTGAGTCAGAGTTCCGCGAGCCTACGATTCATGGGTCCCTTACCGAAGACGACCTGCCGACGGAAGCTTATCGTTCCATGTTTCGGGAGGCCCTTGCGACTTTTCTTGCGGATGAGAGGGTCATTGGCGTGCTCGAGCTTTTGTGCCTATCCCCACCGCCCATTCGAAGAGACCAGCTGTGCTTCTTCTTGTGCGGCATACATCCCATCGCTGTTCAGGTCGTGCTTAGCGCATTTGACAGACTTCAAGGCACCAATGAGGAAGTCCCGAAGCTTCAGTTACAGGGAAGGCCGGTTCCCTATTTGTTGCTGGAGCAGTTCAGGAAGGGGAACGCGAATATCCCCGACCGTCTGTGGGAGGGAATTGCCGGCCTCAGCTACGAACGGAGGTTGGCCTTTATCTACAACCAGCGAGGCGATTCTTCGGTACCTCGGTCCCGGAAGCGGGACTGGGTCGTGCTCGATTTTCCAGACCGCTATGTCGATGCGCTTGTTGAATCGCTGATTCACCCGCCTTGGCACACGGCCTGTTTCTCCGGCACATGTGATAATGCCTCCATGTGGTCGGCATACGGTGACGACCATCGCGGAATTGCACTTGTGTTCGAGCCCCTGGAAGATGGCTCTGGCAACTTGACTCTCCCGGTCGACGGTTTGGTTGGGAGCAGCTGTGTGGAGGGCAAAGAATCCCAGCCGATAATCCGACGGTACCAGGAGAGACTCTACGAAGTACAATACCGTACTGGAGCGCCGGCAGTTGACTTCTTCAAGTACATAGGACGATTGCCCCATCAGAAGATTCGGAGTCACTGGCACTGCGACGAAGGCGGTTGTGTCAGTCCTTTGGTGGAGGACATCGCGCAAGATCTGGATGCCTGGCGAAGTCGAGTTTGGAGTTCCTTGTACGAGAGCGCGGTGACGAAGCTGCCCGATTGGCAGCACGAGCAGGAGTACCGTATGGTCGTTGCAGACATGCTGGGACTGCGAACCAAGCTCCCCAGCGTCAGATTTGATTTTGCGTCGTTGGCCGGAATTGTCTTTGGACTTCGGACTTCCGAGAGCGACAAGCTATCGATAATGGAGATCGTTGAGCGAAAGTGTCGCGAGAACCGAAGGACGGACTTTCAGTTCTTTCAGGCACGCTATTCGGCTGCAGCGGGCAAGCTCATCGTCGCCCCAATGTCCCTTCTTAGGGTTGCCCAGGACTCGAAGCCGGAACCACCCGTGGCTGGTGCCTAGGTCATGAGGCTGGCCGATGGCCTGCTTTTGTCTCTTTTTTGATCCGGGCCGACCATGAGGGCTTACAATCTGTCCGACGCTGGAACCTTCCCGTAGCCAACCATGACCCCAGCCAAACCCGAAGAGATTGCCCGTGAACAGATAGACGCCCAGCTGGCATCCTCTGGCTGGGTGGTCCAGGACATGGCTGACCTGAACCTGGCAGCAGCCTCAGGGGTAGCGGTGCGGGAGTTCCCCATGGCCAGGGGGTACGGCTTCGCCGACTACCTGCTCTTCGTTGATGGTCAAGCCGCGGGTGCGCTTGAGGCCAAGAAGGCTGGTCACACCCTGACCGGGGTAGAGCCACAAGCGGTCAAGTATGGTGATGGTGTTCCCAGAGAGCTGGATGTTCCCGCCCGCCCCTTGCCCTTCTTGTATGTCTCCACCGGAGTTGAGACAAGGTTCACCAACAGCCTTGACCCAGAACCACGGTCACGTCGCATCTTTGCCCCCCACCGACCAGAGACCCTACGAGAGTGGCTGCAGGCAGATAGCCTAAAACAGTGGGTCAAGGGTTGGACCCCGATGGCCATGGCAGCAGCAGAGCCATCTCCGAGGTACACCTCACGACCGTCCACCCTGCGCTCACGGCTGCTGTCCCTACCAGCACCTGAGATTCCAGGCTTGTGGCCGAACCAGACCAGAGCCATCACCAATCTGGAGCAATCCTTCAAGTCAGATCATCCTCGTGCCTTGCTGCAGATGGCAACCGGCAGCGGGAAGAGCCTCACAGCTGTCGTCTCCATCTACCGCCTCATCAAGTTTGGTGGCGCACGCAGGGTGCTCTTTCTGGTGGACCGGTCCAACCTTGGTGAGCAGGCAGAGGGCGAGTTCAAAAACTACCGGACCTACGATGACCACCGGAAGTTCGAGGAGCTGTACAAGGTCCAGAGATTGACGGGCAACAAAATCGGCTCGTCGTCAAAGGTGGTCATCACCACTATCCAGCGCCTCTACTCCATGTTGCGGGGTGAGCCCGAGCTGCCATCCGAGCTGGAAGAGACATCAGCCTTCGATGGTCCCCAGGCAATGGCCCAGCCTGCATCGGTTGGCTACAGCAGCGCCATTCCCCCAGAATACTTCGACGTCATCTTCATTGATGAATGCCACCGCAGCATCTACACCCTGTGGAGGCAGGTGCTGGAGTACTTTGATGCCCACCTGGTCGGGCTCACGGCAACTCCTGCCAAGCACACTTTCGGGTTTTTCAACTCCAACCTGGTCATGGAATACGGGCACGCGGAGGCGGTGGCAGACAATGTGAACGTGGACTTCAACGTCTACAAGATTCGCACCAAGATAACTGCCCAGGGCTCCACCATTGAAGCCGCTCCTGGTGTAACCCTTGCCCTTCGTGAACGCCGCACCCGCAAGGTCAGGTGGGAAGCCCCTGATGAAGACATCAGCTACACGGCTGAACAGCTTGACCGTGATGTTGTTGCCAAGGACCAGATTCGTCTTGTTATCCGCACTTTCAAAGAACGGCTGTTCACAGAAATCTTCCCTGGCCGCACCCACGTGCCCAAGACCCTCATCTTTGCCAAAGATGATTCCCATGCTGAGGACATCGTCGAAGTGGTGCGGGAAGAATTCGGAAAGGGCAACGATTTCTGCACCAAGATTACCTACAAGACGACAGGCCAAAAACCCAAGGATCTCATCCAGGAGTTCCGCGCCAGCTACAACCCGCGCATAGCAGTCACGGTGGACATGATTGCCACTGGAACAGACGTCAAGCCTATCGAGATAGTCATGTTCATGCGGTCTGTGAAAAGCAGGGTGCTGTACGAGCAGATGAAGGGACGTGGGAGCAGGGTCATCAACCCCGATGAGATGCGGGCTGTAACCCCGGACGCCAAGGTCAAGGACCACTTCATGCTCATCGATGCTGTCGGGGTTTCAGAAAGCTGCTTGAACGACTCGCGGCCTCTGGACCAAGAGCCAGGCATTTCGTTCGACAAGCTGCTCAAGCATGTTGCCAGCGGTGGGGTGAACCCTGAAATGGTCAGTTCCCTTGCCAGCCGCTTGAGTCGTCTGGACAAGCAACTGGGTCCTGAAGAGCGGCGGAAGATCAAAGAGGCAGCAGATGGTGGAAGCCTGCATGACATTGCACACGCCATCGTGGATGCCCTGGATGCTGACCGTCAGATTGAACATGCACGGCAGAAGTTCAACATCCCTGCAACTGTCGAGCCCCAGGAAGCCCAAATCCAGAAGGCAGCGGCAGAACTCATCAAGGCTGCCGTCAAGCCCTTGGCCACCGCACCCAAGCTCCGGCAGCTCCTGCAAGAACTGAAGCAGCAGCACGACCAGATCATAGACGAGGTCAGCCAGGATGTTCTCCTGGAAGCTGGTGCAGCACCCGAGGTGCGGGAAAAAGCAAGGCAGCTTGTCCAGTCATTCGAGAAGTATGTAGCGGAGAACAAGGATGAGATTGATGCTCTCCAGTTCTTCTACAGCCAGCCCCACAAGCACAGGCTTCGCTTCCAGGACATCCGTGCTCTGGCAGATGCCATCGGTAGCCCTCCCCGCAACTGGACCCCTGAGCGTCTGTGGCAAGCTTACGAGCAACTGGACCGCAGCCGTGTACATGGTGCCAGCAGCGGGCGGTTGCTGACCGACATCGTTTCACTGGTCCGGTTTGCCATGCACCAGGAGAAAGAGCTGGTTCCCTATGCAGACCAGGTGCAAGAGCGCTTCCAGAACTGGCTTGCGCAGCAGAGCACGTCAGGCAGAAAGTTCACAGAAGAGCAGAGCCAGTGGCTGGTGATGATTCGAGATCATGTTGCCCAGAGCCTTGAGCTGGAGCTGGATGATTTTGACCTCACGCCATTTGTTGAACATGGTGGGCTGGGCAGGGCCAGTAAGCTGTTTGGGAAGCAGCTGAAGGGCATCGTGCAGGAGCTGAATGAGGTGCTGGCAGCATGAGTACAAGGCGTGCCTTGCCCACGGGATGGGCTGAGTCACCTCTCGGTGTGTATCTGGAGAACTGCGATAGCCGTCGGGTTCCAGTGAAGGACGCAGACCGAAAGCAGCGCCAAGGCCCCTATCCATACTACGGTGCCTCAGGGCAAATCGACACTATCGACGGTTATCTATTCGATGGCGAATATCTGCTTCTCGGGGAGGACGGAGCCAACCTACTGTCACGTTCCAAGCCAATAGCATTCCAGGCGCATGGGCGCTTCTGGGTTAACAACCATGCTCACATCTTCAGAACCTACGCTGCCTGCCCTCTGGCTTTCGTTGAGCACTACCTGAACAGCATCGACCTATCACCATACGTGACGGGCACGGCTCAACCCAAGCTCCCGCAAGGACTGATGAACAAGATCTCCCTTGTGGTCGCACCACTGGTCGAACAACAGCGAATCGTTGAATCTCTCGATTCCTACCTGACCCGCCTGGATGCTGCCACTGAAGGGCTCAAGCGGGTGGAGGCAAACCTCAAACGCTACCGTGCCTCTGTGCTCAAGGCTGCTGTTGAAGGCAGCCTGGTACCCACAGAAGCTGAACTGGCCAAGAAGGAGCAACGGGAATTCGAGCCTGCATCAGTTCTTCTGGAACGCATTCTCAAAGAACGCAGGCAGCGCTGGGAACAAGCCGAGCTCGCCAAGATGAAGGCCAAGGGTGAGGTTTTCAGGAACGACAAGTGGAAGGAAAAGTACGAGGAACCCTCAGCCCCAGACACCAGCGAGCTGCCCGAGCTGCCAGATGGGTGGTGCTGGACCACCCTCGACCAATTGGCAGTTGTTCAGGGTGGCATTCAGAAGGGGAAAGCACGAGATCGAGGCGAGGTGCTCAGGCAGGTTCCCTATTTACGGGTGGCCAATGTTCAGCGGGGGCAACTTGATCTAAATGAAGTGAAGACGATTGGTGCCACCGAAGACGAGATTCGCCAGCTGCGTTTGCAGGTCGGAGACATTCTCTTCAACGAAGGTGGAGACCGGGATAAGCTCGGACGCGGCTGGGTGTGGAATGGTGAGATTGGCGAATGCATCCACCAGAACCATGTCTTCAGGGCCCGCTTGACCAACAGAGACGTGCTTCCAAAGTACATCTCGTGGTACGCGAACAGCACTGGGCAGCGGTACTTCTTCGATGAAGGCAAGCAGACTACCAATCTGGCGTCGTTGAACTCCACGAAGCTCAGGCAGCTACCAATACCGTTGGCCCCGAAAGCAGAGCAGGAGGCAATTGCGTCTGAACTGGAACGCCTTCTTTCGGATGCGTCTGCAGGTGAGGCAGCGGTGCAAACCAACATTCGGCGTATCTCCTCCCTCCGTCAGTCCATCCTCCGCTGGGCCTTCGAGGGCAAGCTGGTGGACCAGGACCCAAACGACGAACCTGCATCTGTGCTCCTCGAACGCATTCGTGGTGAGCGTGAATCCTCCCAGCAGGCGAAGACCTCCAAGCCAGAACGTGCAAGAAGGAAGACCGCATGACCGACACGAATCAGATCGTCCAGAAGCTCTGGAACTACTGCACGGTCTTGCGGGATGATGGTCTCTCCTACCAGGACTATCTGGAACAGCTCACCACCCTGCTGTTCTTGAAGATGGCTGAAGAGCGAGCGGAGATGACAGGCACAAAGCAGCCCATCCCAGAGGGCTACCGTTGGGCTGACCTGTCATCTCCCAAGATGGAAGGGGCCAAGCTGGAGGAGCACTACCGGGAAACCCTTCGGGTCCTTGGTCAGAAGGCTGGAATGCTCGGGCTCATTTTCAGGAAAGCCCAGAACAAGATTCAGGACCCCGCCAAGCTGCGCCAGCTCATCGTGGAGCTGATTGACAAGGAAGACTGGCTGTCCATGTCGTCCGACGTGAAGGGTGATGCCTACGAGGGCCTGCTTGAGCGAAACGCCCAGGATGTGAAGAGTGGAGCCGGCCAGTACTTCACCCCCCGCAGCCTGATAGAAGCCATCGTTGAGGTGACTCGTCCCAAGCCTGGTGAAGTCACCTGTGACCCTGCCTGTGGGACTGGTGGCTTTCTGCTTGCCACCCATGGATACCTGGCGAAGCAGTACAAGCTCGACAAGAACCAGAAGAAGCACCTGCGGTACGATGCCCTTCGTGGGATCGAACTGGTGGAAGGTGTAGGTCGCCTGTGTGCCATGAACCTGTTCCTTCATGGAATCGGTCCTGATGATGCCCTGGCTGAAGTACCCATCGACAGCGGCAGGGATTCATTGCGAAGCCCACCCAAGGACCTTGTCGATGTCGTTCTGACCAATCCACCCTTCGGCAAGAAATCCTCCATCACCGTGGTCACGGAAGAAGGGGACACCGACAAGCAGTCCATCACCTACAACCGCAGCGACTTCTGGACCACCACCAGCAACAAGCAGCTCAACTTCGTCCAGCACGTGAAGAGCCTGCTCAAGATGAACGGCAGAGCAGCAGTGGTTGTACCCGACAATGTTCTTTTTGAAGGTGGCGCGGGAGAAAAGATCAGACGCAAGCTGATGCAGGAATGTGACCTGCACACAATCCTTCGTTTGCCCACGGGCATCTTCTATGCCCAGGGGGTGAAGGCCAACGTGCTCTTCTTTGACCGCAAGCCTGCACGGGAGACAGCCTGGACCACCAAGGTCTGGTTCTACGACCACCGCACCAACATCCACTGCACGTTGAAGCAGAACCGCCTGAGCAGAGCTGACTTCGACGATTTTGTGAGGCTCTACAACCCAGACAACCGGCACGAGCGCAAGCCCACCTGGTCAGAGAAGAAACCAGAAGGCCGATGGCGTGCCTACACCTACGATGAGATCGTAGCTAGAGACAAAGCCAGCCTGGACATCTTCTGGTTGCGGGATGAAAGCATCGAGGATTCTGCCAACCTTCCTGAGCCTCATGTGTTGGCGGAAGAAATAGCAGATGACCTACGAGCCAGCCTGGAGCAGATAGAAGACGTCCTAGCTGACCTGCAAGCTCGTGCTGTTCGTCTGGAGCAGCCGGGACCCTCTGTGCGGGAAACATCATGAGCGACCCACGCCTAGTTGAGATCAACCTTCTGTCCCAGATCGAGCAAGGTACCTATCTGGGGAAGAGTTTTGAATACTCCAAGCCTAGACATTTCGGCGCTGACGAGCAACAAGTGCATGAAGCCCTCTTCCATCTGATCCTTGATGGAGCAGCTATCAACCTGGAGGGTTACGTTCGGACATGGAGCAACGTGCACCCTCCGGCGGAGAGGCCGACCCCGACCTTCCCTCTGGACATGGCCACCGTCCGTACTATCCACAACTTCTTCAACCAACCTATAGTTCCTCTGCAAATCACCCAGCGAGGCCGGCTTCGCCTGTATCGACTTCGTGATGAAATCCTCAACAGAGACCGTGTGCGCGAGGACTTCGGCATCCTCTGGTCTCACCGACATTGGTTGCCCGATCTTGAAGTGAAGCTGCGGTTTAGAGAGCATGGGCAGGCTTTCTCAGTTCTCGTGCTTGATGTCGACGGGCTAAAACGCCTCAACACAATCTACTCGCACGATGGGGCTAACATTGTGCTCAGAGGCATCTTCGAGATCTTGCAAGACGCCGTTAAGCCATGCGAAGCCTACCGACTCGGGGGAGACGAGGCCGGGGCGATTCTTCCTGAGATAGAGAAGGACATGGCTTGCCGGATGGCTGAAGACATCAGGACCACAGTTGAGCGGACCTTCAAGGACAAAGACTTGGGCGGTGGCACCACTCCAATTGTCACTTTGGCCGTAGGAACAACTATCGAGGAGATTTCCGGATCGGAGTTCTATTCCCAGGTCGACCATTTGCTAACCGAGAAGAAGGACAGAGGTGGATTGCGAAACACCGTGCATTCACTCATTGTCAAGAACCCAGGGCGTGCATAGACATGCACCTGCAGGTCTTGCCGGACCAGCCAACCCGTGACCGCGAAACACCTGTGCACACGAGGAGATGCTGCAGCCCCTAGTGAGGATTTCTGAAGCCCTTCTTCCACCGCCCTGGCATGTTACAGTGGCTGAACCTGCACGGGCATTCTGCCGTGTGAAGGTACAGTTTTGCTCAACGGAGCCTGAATGCAAGGAGGCCAACAATGTACCTACTCTACAAGACGAAAGACTGCCCAGGAGGACTTGAGTTCAAGAGAGGCTCACAGGCGAGCTTGGCGGGAAACGCAAGCGGGATAGTCGTCAAGTACCTCAGAACTGTCATGACCCCGAAGGACTCCGAGCGATTCGAGTGGGAGATTGACACGAAGAAAGCGATTGGTGCTCTTGGCCTTTCCGGGGATGTCGTTGTCGTCGACATCAAGCCGAAGAGTGACAAGGTCCTGCTGTTTGAGTTGCAGAGAATCTATGGCGTCTCATCCCACGAGTGGACGCCAATCATGTTGGAGTTGCGGGAGTTGATTGTGGATGAGCCTGCATCGAAGTGGGACAAGAGCCGCTTTGTTATCGGCGGCTATGGCCAAAAGGAAATCGTATACACCTTCCTGTACTTGCGCGGGAGCGTAAGGGACGGGAAACCCGTTCGCACATGGAACTTCCCGAGGCCAAGTTCAACGAATGGGCCCTTGCTTTGGCCAGACACAATGAAGTACTTCATCTCAAAGCTGCAGCACGGATAGATTCTTCCGGGCATAGGGAAGTACTTCACATCGGAATATCGGACGTAAAGACGGCCTATTCTTCCCAGTAAGCTACGGAAGCTGAACTTCTCAAGCCCCAGCTCCGTGGGGATGCCTTTGTAATCGACTTTCAGGAATGCATCTGCAATTTGCAGGACGCTCTTGTTGATGTCCATGGGGTCGGCCTTCTCGGCGGAGCAAGGGAGTCGCTTGTCCGGGTGGTTTTCGTTGCGCGGTCATCGGAGTTGGCGAGAAGGCAGAGGGGAAGCAGTCAGTCTTGCGCTACTGCAACTCCTCGGGGTACTCGCGCCATCTGTATCCGAACATGTTCGTGATCGTCACAACGCCGGAGTTTTGGCTCTCCTTACCGTACGTCAGTTCCAATACCACGGGATGGGGCTTTCCATCCTTGAGCAGTTCGAAGAGTGCCTGGCCCAGCTCGGACTGCTTCTCAACATATCCGGCAATGGCCACTCCATCTTTGTCGTTGAGACGGGCCGAATACATCTTCTTGTTGGCGTTGGTGAACTCGAAGTTGTAGTAGTCAGTCAGCTCGGCAAAGACACGGAATCTTGCTGGCTTGTCCTGTTCGTACATCGCCCTGAATGTCATGAGTGGCAGCGGATTGTATCCGACTGAACATCGCCAATCGATTCTCGGACTCGATCCAAGCACGACGTAGTACCGTTTCCAGTCCTCCATTTCGTGACCAACATTTCCTCTCGACTTGCCGAAAACCACCTTCGCCGCGCACCTGTTGTCGACGGGTTGCGTGCACTCCGAGGCGTCTATGCTCTGGAACTTCTCTCTGCAGGTCTTCTTGTCGGCGTAGTAACGGAACAGAGCCTCCCGGTTCTCCTCGGGACTGGTGATGTACGCGAGAAGGTCTCTGCAGTTGCTTGCGTTTAGATAGCTCTTGATGAGGCTCTTGACTTCTCGCTCGCGAGTCTTGGCGCTAGCTGTTGACTCAGACGAGACAGCTTGTTCCTCCGATTTGCCACCGGATGCACCGACCAAGGCGGCCAGAACGCCGATGCTGAAGCAACGTGAGAACTTTCGCATGGAGGAATGGTAGGACACAAATCTGGCAGTTGTAAAGGGCTCGTCGTCGACATCTGCGATTTATCTGATAACATTCTGAGCATGAGTGCCCACGTTGAAACCCTGACCGACTTCTTGCGGCAGCCCAAGCCCATCCTGAAGAGGCTGGCCAAGGAAGATGTTGTTCTCCGCAGACGTGGTGATGTTGCTCTCCGGCTATCCCTGGACACACGAGCATCTGCTTCCTCCTCTGGTGTCGAGGTTGCTGCCAGCCTTCTTGCGGACCTGGTGGATGTTCCCCAGGTTCCGGATTCTCTGGCCATCCTGCTGGCCGCCCGCTTCCCCTGGATGAAGTTTCTGACCAAAGATGCCAAGCAGGAATTCGTGCATGAGTTCATCGACACCGTGAGGGCCTGTGCTTCGGTGGGGAACAGTGCTGCCCTTGATGAGGTTGTTCATTCCTGGAAGTCCACGGCTGCTGTCTACTCAGACCCCAAGCTGGCAGCAGACCTGAAGCGTTCCCTTCCCGGCACACACACCAAGGTCTCACGTCCCTGATGCCCAAGCGTGGTGAACGAGTAGCTCCACCTGCTCGACGCGGAGAATGGGAACTACGGTTTGGTGAGTCCGAAGCTGCTGCTGGATGGGAAGAGCTGTGTCGTCAGGCACCTGGTCCACTTCGAGAAGCATGGGATGCTCTGTCACGAGAACCTCGAGACCGGACCAACCCCAGCAGGCAGCACCGGCTGAGGAGCGACCTGGGCACCCGTGCCATCAAGGGCAAGGTGCTGGAGCAGTGGCAGTACGAAGTGACCGGAGCTGGAAGAATCTGGTACTGCCCAGATGATGCTCTACATGTCGTGTTCATCACCAAGGCCAGCACGGGCCACCCGAGCGAAACTGATTGAGCTGATGGTGGCTGCAAGGCTGGTGATCGTATCCAGTTAGCTATCGTCCTTCACATTGCTGCCGGCACCATCAACCTGGGTCACATGTGCCGGGGGGCAGGTAGGGGGGATGCAAGGTGAAAGCCGGATCGTCGGTGGCTGACAGGCTGAACCTCTTCCACAGCCCAGCAGTTACCAAGAATAGTCGAATGAAATCGAGATGATGCAAACGGCGTGGTAACTGTTTGATGCTCCCTGTCGTTTGTAACTATCTGTATTGCTTGGAGATTATGCTAGGTGCAGTAAGTTTGAGGTGCTAGCGGTTAACAGCCATGGGGGTTCAAGTCCCCCTCCTCGCACAGAGAGAAACCCTGAATCTTTTCGAGAGGTTCGGGTTTTTTGCTTTCTGGCCAGTGCAGCGGGATGTCTCTTCGCAGCAGTCGTTCCACAGCCAGAATGTAGCCAGAATTCTGGCTGGCCGGCAGCCGCAGCCGCCTGGAGGACATCCTCGGCCGCCGCTTTCTGCGGACGCATGTAGCGGGCAGTGGTGGCGGGTTGCTTGTGACCGGCCAAGTACATCACGCCGGACAAGTTGCTGGTCACCTGCCCCAAGTGTGTGAGCCGCGAGTGGCGGAAATCGTAATCCGAAATTCGGTCCGCGCGGTAGGCGTCGATGCCAGCCGCTCGGGCTGCCGGCCGCAACAATGTACGGAAGTCGTGGCTGCCGAAGATGATGCCTGTGACCGGGCAGACCACATCGAATGCCTCGCGTGCCTTCACACTCAAGGGCAGCTCGCGACCAAAACGGCTCTTGTCTGTTTCGTCCGTGATCGTGAGGGCGCTGGCACCGACACGGTAGTTCTCCGGTGCGCCCAATTTGGCAAGGGTGGCCGGTCGCAGGCTGCTCTCCCACGCGACCCGGAACCGCGCCCGAACAGGGAAACGCTCCCTGGAGCGCTTGCTCGTGGCGTACTCGGGCAGCTTGGCGATGACGGCTTCCATCTCCTTCTTGGTGAACACCAGGAAGGTGCGCTTGCGGGACGGGGCTTGAACATGACCCAGCACGCGCCGCCCCGGTGTCTCGATCTCTGGCATCTCGCTCAGGTAGCCTCGCCGGCAGTGGGTGTACACGAGTCAGTACGGCTGGATTTGGATGCTCTACGGAAACCAGTACACCCACGAAGGCACGGCCAACGACACCAATCCCTATTCCTACGTGTACTACCCCAGCTACGGATGGATGTGGCTGGCGGCTCCCTGGGTCTGGGGCTGGGGTGCCTATCCTTACTTTGGCCCCCGTGGTCCGATGGGCTTTGGCTGGTACGCTGGCCTCTACCGGGCCGGGTATGGTTGGGGCGGATACCGCGGCGGCGGCGGAAGATACGGTTTTGGTGGTGGTTACGGTGGCAGCTATCGCAGCAACGCTGGTGGTGCCTCACGCGGTAGTTTCAGTGGTCACAGCGGCTTCGGCGGTGGCCACGGCGGAGGCCATGGTGGCGGCCCTCGCTGACAAGGACCTACAAGAGCTTGTGGGGTGTCGACGCGTGGCCGGTCTTCAGCATGGCAGGGGCGGCTTGCCCGTGAGCGATCCCCTTCGATCCGGCCCTGTGCGGCGGGTCACGCGAGTGCCGCTGATGTCACTTCTTCTTCGAGGGCAGCCTGATCATCTTGCCGGCGACCATGAAGATGCCCTTCCCTCCATGGTGCATCGTCCGCGGGCGTCTCCTTGAGCGTGCGATCCATGCCTTGACCACTTCGAGGACGAAGAAGTTGTAAGCGGCGACCAGCCTCGTGTCGACAACTCTGCACTCGAGGTTCGCGTAGCATTCCTTGATGAGTGGTGCCTTGACTTGCGATGCAGCCACCGGCGTCAGGCCGAAGGTCTGGAACTTGTCCACCCGCGTCCCAGAGGTATTCCCGCAGCCGACGACCTGCTTGGCCAGTTCCACGGTCGGGATGTTGATCACGCACTCCTTGGTTGCCCTCAGGATGTCGAAGGTGTAGTTGCGTCCGCTGATCACGCAGCCGACGAGTGGTGGTACAAACTCCATCATCGTGTGCCACGACAGCGCCATGATGTTCGCCCGCGTGCGGCCGGCTGTGCTTACCAGGACGACTGGCCCGGGTTCGAGCAGGCGGTAGACATGGGACAGTGGAAGGGACTTCTTGGACATCGGGCTCCTCGTGCAATCGCTATCGCCTAGCTGAAGCCAAGGACGGGATGTGGCGTGTACGGCTCCTCGAGCGAAACTACTTCCTCGGGGCTCAAACGCAACGAGAGCGCCGCTATTGCGTCTTGCAGATGGTGTGACTTGGTGGCGCCGACTATCGGCGCGGTGATCCCCGGCTTGCTGAGCAGCCACGCCAGCGCAATCTGCGCACGGGGAAGCCCGCGCTGCTCCGAGATCTGACCCAAACGCTCGACTACTTTCCGGTCGGCCTCCTCGGTCTGCGAATACAGCTCCTTCCCAAACTGGTCCGTCTCGTAGCGCTTGGTGCTTTCGCTTTGCCAGGGTCGGGCCAGACGGCCCCGTGCGAGAGGACTCCAGGGGATGACGCCAATACCTTCGGCCTGACAAAGCGGCATCATCTCGCGCTCTTCTTCTCGGTAGAGCAGGTTGTAGTGATTCTGCATGGAAACAAATCGAGACCAGCCGTGGAGGTCAGCGAGATAGAGCGCTTTGGTGAATTGCCAGGCATGCATGGACGACGCACCGATGTAGCGCGTCTTTCCCATCTTCACCAAATCGTGCAACGCCTCCAGAGTTTCCTCGATGGGCGTTTCGTAGTCCCAGCGGTGGATTTGGTAGAGGTCGACGTAGTCGGTGCCCAGGCGACGCAGACTCTCGTCGATCTCGAAGAAGATGGATTTTCGGGATAGGCCGTGGCCGTTGGGTTCGTCGCGCATGACGCCGTGAACTTTGGTCGCGATGACCACTGCCTCGCGACGTGCGTTTGCCTTGAGAAACCGTCCGAGCACCTCCTCGCTGGCACCGCTCGAGTAGACATTGGCCGTATCGAAGAAATTGATCCCGAGATCGAATGCCGCACGCAGCAAGGGCTTGCTCTCGTCTTCGTTAAGGGCCCACGCGTGCCTGCCCCCTTTGATCTCACCCGTGGCGGGGGCGCCGTAGGTCATGCAGCCGAGACAGATGCGGGAAACCTTGAGGCCGGTCTTGCCGAGATTGAGGTAGTCCATGATTCCTTCCGTGGTGAGCGTGCCTGCCGCGATCCCTGACGACTGCCTCCTAAATCCGCAAGTCTGGCGGAAAGCGTGGACGCAAGTTGTAGGGGTCATAGGGTGAAGTACGAACCGCAGTATCGAGCATACCCGGCCATCGTATGGGCTGCGGGGGAGATGGGCAACCAGATCGAAGTGGCCGAGGATGAAGGGGGCTGGCTACGCCGATGCCACCTTGTCCCCGAGCAGGGTGCTGGTCCTGTTGAACTTCCCTTCAGATTTCCACCACGAGTCGGTCCAGGAACTCGGGATTGGGCTCCTCGCCCATGTATCCGAACGGATTGCACAGCACCGTGGTCTCTCCGATCTGAATGCGAGTGGAGGCATGTGAGTGCCCGTGCAGCCAGAGGCGCGGGCGGCGTTCAAGTATCAGCTCCGTGAGGTCGCACACGAAGAACGGGTTGAGCGGGTTCCCCACGAACCTTGGGGCGACACAGCGCTGTGACGGCAGGTGGTGAGTCACGACGATGTCGCCGGGGCGCAACTGCTGGTCGAGGAAGTCGACGGCCCTGGCGTTCTCCTCGTACACCCAGGACTCGAAGTCCTCGATGACGGAGAAATCGGTCAGCGCATGCTTGAGTCCTTCGTCGACGTTGGAGCGCGGGAACCACAGCGGCGCCCCCAAGAAGTTGAACCCGAGAAGTTCGGTGCCCGAGCTGTCAAGCCAGACAAGATTGGGGTTCTCGGCCTGCGCCCGCCGGGTGAGGTCGAGCACGCAGCTGCGGTTCGTGTTGTAAAATTCATGATTGCCGTGAACGTACACGACGGAGGCGTCACGGAATCTTCGGCACAGCAGCGCGAGTGCTGCGGGGATGCTGTCCGCAACGTCAATATCGCCGGCAAGCACCAGCACGTCGATGCCGGTGGGGTCGAGCGACTCGACGAAGGAGCGCCCACCGTCCCGGTGAAACTCGAAGTGCAGGTCGGAGAGGAGTTGGAGGCGCATACAGGTCCATCCCAGGGTAGCATGCGCCTCTGACGAGCTTTCAGAATGACCACTCCAGCAGACCTTGTCCGCCAGGACATGCCAAATGATGATGCCCTTGAGCGCCAGCGCGACCAGACGTATCTACCACTTGTCTACTCGTCGTCGTGGGAGGTAGCTTGGCATCCGGCATTGCGATGACAAGCCCGCTGTTCTCGCCTTTTCGTATCGGCAAGCTGGACCTCGAAAATCGTCTCGTCTGCCTACCGCTCTACCTGGCCTATCCAGACACTGACCACCAGGTGAACGATCTCGTGCTCGACTACTACGCCGAGATGGCGGCCTCCGGTGTGGGCATGGTGGTGGTGGAAAATGCCACGGTAGAGCCCCGTGGTCTCTGCAATCCGCGCACGCTGCTGACCTCGGATGAGCACGCAGACGATCGGTTCGTTCCCGGGTTGGCGCGTCTTGCTTCCACAATCAAACAACGCGGGCCCAAGGCCGTGCTCCAGATTCATCACGCTGGGCGCTACGCCAAACGTCCCGATCGCATTGCCCCGTCTGTGGTCCGAACCTGGGGCGTCATGCCCAAGGCCATGGACCAATCTGACATTGAGAACACAATTGCTGCGTTCGTCACTGGTGCATGCTACGCGCAACGCGCTGGATTCGACGCGGTGGAATTGCACGGCGGAACTGGATACTTACTGTCGCAATTCCTCTCACCGCGAACCAACCTGCGCCAGGATGAGTACGGTGGTGATGCCGACCGGCGCATGCGCTTTCCGCTTGAGGTCGTGGCCGCAGTCCGGAAGGCCCTTGGCGACGACTACCCCTTGGGCTATCGATTCCTCGCCGACGAGTACGTCCCGGGCGGCTTGACCCTGGCAGACACCGTGCCATTCGCCAAGCAGCTCGCCCGGATCGGGATCGCATATCTTTCGGTCATGGCCGGGTGCTACGACTCCTTTGCGCTGCCGGGCTATCTCGCTGATGATCGCCGCGAGGCGTTCATGGTGCCGTTTGCGCACGCGATCAAGCAGGCGGTACCTGCGACCCCGGTAATAGCCGCCGGCCGCATACAGAACCCGGCAACCGCCGAAGCCATACTTCGAGATGGCAAGGCAGATCTAGTCGGATTGGCGCGGGTCCTCTTCGCAGATCCATTGTGGCCGCGCAAGGCACGCGGCGAGATCGCGGAGCCAATCAACCCCTGTCAGCCATCCTGCACCCTGTGCACTCGACGTAGCATTGAACAGAAGCCAGCGTACTGCGCCTGCTGGCCCGAGAAGCGGCGCAGGCAGTTTATCGAGCGCGTGGGCGGCTGACCACTTCGAGGACGAAGAAGTTGTAAGCGGGCGACCAGGCTCGTGTCGACAACCCTGCACTCGAGGTTGGGCACGAGCCGGAAGGCCAGGTCTACCTGCGAGCCGACAAGGATGAACCGGCGAGTCATGTTCTCGGCAGACTTGATCTGCTAGGTCGTTTTTCCGCAGCCGACTTGATCTCCCAGGTCATGTTCCCAGTGGACTTGATCTGCCAGGTCATGTTTCCGCAGCCGACTTGATCTCCCAGGTCATGTTGGACCAACCGAGGTGCCGGGCTGGTGTGCTGGCCATGCTGGAGAACTCGATGTCTTTCCTGACCGCAGTTCACCTTGACACTCATCGAACCCGGCAGAAGAGTGGCGCGGGAGAAATGGAGGCAACGATGCGCTGGTACCACTACGTGGCGTACTTCTTCGGAGGTGCCTTTCTCGCGAACACCCTGCCCCATCTGGGCAATGGGATCTCAGGACACCCCTTCCAGAGTCCGTTTGCATCTCCGCCAGGCGAAGGCTTGTCCTCGTCGACGGTTAACGTGCTGTGGGGCTTGTTCAACCTGGCCGTCGGCTACTTGCTCGTCTGTCGCGTGGGCAAATTCGATCTGCGCAGGACCCGCCATGTGCTCGTCCTTGGGGCCGGTATCGTGTTCATCTCGGTCATGCTTGCCCGTGGCTTCGGTCGGTTCCACGGCGGGCTGTGACCGATCTTGCAACGAAGGCCCCTTCGTTCCGTCCGCCAGCCTGGCTGCGGACGGCATTGATTGGCCGTAGACCCAAACGAACGCTAGCGCGAATTGTGGTGCTGGTGGCTGCCGTCCTTCTCGCTCGCGCCTACGTGGTGCTTCCCATCCATGTGAGAGGGACAAGCATGCTCCCCACCTACCAGGATGGGGGTGTCAACCTGGTGAACCGTCTCGCCTACGCCCGGTCCGAGCCGGAGCGCGGCGATGTCGTTGCCATCCGCCTGGCCGGACAAAGCGTGATGTACCTGAAGCGGATCGTCGGTCTTCCTGGCGATACCGTCGCATTTCACGAGGGACACCTGCTCATCAACGGCGAGGTCGTCGCAGAACCCTACCTGAATCCCGGCTGTGACTGGGAGATACCGCCAGAAACGCTCGCGCCGGGCTTGTACTATGTTGTCGGGGACAACCGCTCGATGCCGGAAAAGCTGCATGAGAAGGGCAAGACGCCAAGACAACGGATCGTCGGAAGGGTTCTCTGGTGAAGAGACCCGTTCGCCTCATTCTCGCCGCGGCTCTGATCGGCCTTGCAGTCTGGGGCTGGCGCGTGTGGTTCCCCAGTCCTCAAAATGCCATCCGCTCGCGCCTGCTCCAGCTGGCCCGCACAGTTTCGGTCGAGCCCGGCGAAGGAACCATTCCCAGGGGCCTCAAAGCTCAAAGCCTCGGGGACTACTTCACGGCCGACGTGGTGATCAACCTGGAAGTCCGTGGCTTTGACACACGCGAGTTGCAAGGGCGCGACGAACTGATGCAGGCGGTGATGGGAGCCATGCAGCACGTGCGCGGGCTCAAGGTCGAGTTCCTGGACATCAACGTAACTCTTGATGCTGGCAACCAGACTGCGATGGCCAACCTGACGGGCAAAGCCACCGTTGAGGGTGAAGGCGATTTCCAGGTGCAGGAATTCAACTTCAAGTTGAAGAAGGTTGATCGCACCTGGCTCATCTATCGAATCGACACCGTCAAGACGCTGTCGCAAACCACAGCACTTCCCCCCAGCCACGTCTGATTTCTGATGAGCCCTGAGCGGTAGCTCATCACGATCATGCAAGACGCGGATTGAAACCCGCCGCGCTCGACCGCATCCACGACAAGTTCGGCTCGGCCGCGCTGACCACGGCTGACCTGCACGAGACTCCAACCAAGAAAGCGGGAATAGATGACGACCCTTTCCTCTTCCGCGCTGTGCCCAGTTAGCTATGTCCGTTTGAATTGATGGCGGCCCCGCGATCCTGGGTCACGCATACCAGGGGGAGTAGGTAGGGAGGCGTCGCCGTGTTTATGATCGCTTCTGGCAGGACAGGCTTTGCAAGCCGTCCTTGGTGTGGCATTGCTCTTGATGCCGCGAGCAGAACCGAACACGGAAAGGCACCATGGGCGAATTCACATTCCAGGGACAAGGTACTCTTCAACGCATCGACACCTTCACATCGAAGGCTGGAAAGACCATCCTGACCCTCATCTGCGAAACGCAGGGGCAGTACCCACAGCTCGTGCCCATCAAGGTGTTTGGACGACTTGCTGAGCAGGCGTCTGCCTGGAAGCCCGGCTCCGTGTTGTCGGTGAGTGGCCGGCTGGGCGGTCGTGACTGGCAGGGCAAGGTCTACGGTGACATCGTGGCCAACACCGTCGAGGTTGTCAGCGAAGGCACCAAGGACGGCGGCGGGCCCGATGATGGCGAGCCCCCGCACAACACCGATGAAGTCCCGTTTTGAGCGGTCAGTCGGTACTGATGATTCCGCTCCATGGCAGGCGGCTCCTTGCGCAGAGCCCTGTCCGCACTCAGGCGAGACCAAGCCCCTGCAACAGGTACTGGACGCGCTCATAGGCGTCCCGCTTGGTGACAGCCCGCGCTTCGGCGTCGGAGATTTCCTCGAAGTCGGCGACAAAAGTTGGCCCGACGTGGTCAGGGGACGCGAATTTCTCGGCGATGTTCTTGAAGCCTTCCCTCACCAGACCGTTCTTGATGTGCTCGCGACAGACATCGACCAGAGCTTATTACAATAAGTTAGGTCCTATACGGGTGCTTGAGGTGTTAGCGGTTAGCAGCCATGGGGGTTCACACCGCAGCCGCTACTTGAATCCTCCCAGCTCTAACCACGCGGTGGCGATGCCGGCTGCCAGGCCGAAGAGATGTATCCGTCCGGAGGAGCGCGTAGGGCGAGTGACGGGAGGTTGGCGTAGTTCTGGCAGGGCCGCGCGGGGCGCCGGCGAGGTCAGGTCCGCTGGCCGAGCACGACCTGGCGGAAGACGTTGGCGGCT